>Ga0105032_100024_pt1 | contig 35613 bp, 39 predicted proteins | sample RS_126metaG_FD_91481 | JGI IMG/M metagenome (GOLD analysis project Ga0105032, IMG submission 91481) | Switchgrass associated microbial communities from Austin, Texas, USA, to study host-microbe interactions - RS_126 metaG | ecosystem: Host-associated > Plants > Roots > Rhizosphere | place: USA... | reverse complement strand
GCCGGACGCGTCCGGCAAGCTCGCTACATCCACGCGCCTGCTCCCCGCGGTCATGATGGGCGCATCAGGGTGGCAGCAGCATCGCCGGTGTGGCAATCGGCCCTCCCGGGCACCGGCTTCCAAGATATCGTCGTCGATTCGTGGGAGCAAGAAACCCACACACCGACGGCCGAGCGGCCCAGCGGACTGCTCAGCCAACTAATCGCCGTCATGCAGTAGACATAGGGCCCCGTATCCGTCAGCCAGATGGAACCGGGGCCCTTGTTACCATCTTGAAGCAGAGATTACAGTGGATTTCACGTTATTACGCATACCATTTTCGACATGCATTGCATTTTGCCTACCGTAACCTACAATATATCTATAAGACATTCATACCAATTATCGAGTTAGGAGATGGACATGTCCCATATCGTTATTACCATTATCATAATCATCATTTTCGTACTGATCAGCCTGGTGGCCAACCGCGCCACACTGACTATACTCAAATTAAAACCGACCTGGCGGCAGGTGTGTATTATCACCGGCACAATCTTTTCAGTTCAGCTCTTACTAGCCCTGCCAGGTCTTATTGACCCCACCATATCTTTCGGAATACCGCTTAGCATACTATCGATTGTTTTAAGTGTTATTCTATGGTGTCTGTTTTTGCGCAAATTCTTCCATGCGAAGCTCGGCAAAAGTCTCCTCGGCGTTCTACTATTTTATGGATTGACCGCCGTTATCGTAGGAATACTCCTGAGTATCGTTCATGTGGTCGCACCTGTCCTTGGAGTCAGCATAAACTAGATCGAAAACTTTCCAAGAGTGATACGTATTGACTAAATCAAAAAATAGAATATAATAACCACACAATCACCTAAACTGATTGCTATCGTCCTGTGCCATCCTAAGATCGAGGAGCCCGCAATGACCGAGCTGCACACCACTTCAATCGCAACGGCTTCCGGCGTCGCACGCCTGGAGGAGCCGTACATGTCGGACAGCGCTTACGTCAGACCGATGCCGCGCCTCGGCAGGGGGATCGTCTGGAGCGACATCGTGGCCGAGATCGAGCGCGACAACCGCGCTCGTCTGCTGCGCACCGAGCGGTAAGCACGATGCGGTAACAAAGGTCGTCACACATAAGGACGTCCCGGAAGAAAACGATGGTGGGCAATTACATATTCCATCATCGTTTTCTTCCTGGTCATTACTCTACTGTTTCTTAATACAATAAGTGAGTCCGAGCGCTCCGCTTTTATACTGCTTAACATCGACTAAATCAAGTGCGAGGTTTTTAGTAAAGAGCGCCTTGCCTTGACCCAATGTTACCGGACAAATATCGATTCGCAGCTCATCCAATAAGTCATTTACAATAAATGTTTGAGCCGTCTGAATGCCGCCATTTACGAGCATATACTCGCCAGGTTGTTGCTGCAATTCATGAATTTTTTGTACAATTTGCTCATCACTATTCACTACACAGGCTGTCGTGTTTTCCCAGACAGGCTGTTTATCTTCAGTGGTTATGACAAGCTTCGGTATACTATTAATAAGTTTCGCATATTCTATTTCCTGGGGATCGCCATTAGGGTTAACCGCTGCCTGTGGCCAGTACTGAGCCATCTGCTCGTAAACGGTATGTCCCACAATAGATAGGCTTGCTCCTTCAGCTAAGGCGAAGTGATTTTTACCCATATCCGGGTCAAAGTCGATCCAATCAAGTTCACCGTTCGGGCCACTGACATACCCATCAAAAGTCATTTGCATTTGTAAAATAATTTTTCTCATAAGTGCTCCTTTATTGACATATGACACTACATTTAGTAAATTAGTAAATGTATATTCACTAACTAAGAGCATACCTAATGGCACGACCACAGTCAATATCAGACGAATCCATCCTTACCAGCGCTTACGACTTACTTATGGAAGTCGGGCCAAGCAATTTTACATTTGAAAAACTTGGCAACAAAGTAGGATTAGTTCCGGCAGCACTTTTAAAACGTTTTAAAAATAAAAAACAGCTGATCTTAGCTATAGACAGCTATGCGCTGAAGATGACGGACAAACAAGTTGTTAAGGCAATAGCCGAAACACATTCACCAATCGAGGCGATTATTGCGCAGTTTACTGCCGAGCTTGCCTTCGCCTCTACGATTGAACGCTTTGCTAATGGTCAGGAAGTTCTGCTGGCTGATTTCCGGATCAAAGAGCTATATGACAATTATCATTTTTCATTTGAACGCCGGCATGAACAGGTGAGGGATCTACTCGAACAAGCCCAACAGGACAGGTATCTTCACGGGATTAAAGACTACGATGAATTAGCCGAGCATCTGACCATGCTATTACATGGCTCCGGGCACGTTTGGGCAATGAGGCAGGGAGGGTCTATCCATGACTACATACGACATCATGTCCACATTGCCCTCGACCCTTACATGACTCGACACTGATATTTATATACATAACAAACAATCGGAGCCCGAACTTTTTTGCATTCCATTTCCATTTTTAGTATTATAAACCATGCTTGGAAAGCGACTCAGTGAGGAGAAGGCGTGAGCGAGGACAACGGCCAGACCCAAAGCGAAGAGGAGAACGCGGGGCAGGGATGCGGGCATCCGAAGTGTAACGATCCGAACTGCGTAGCCAACGTGCACGACTGAGTGAAAAACCCTGCGGCTCCTTCCTGAAAGAAGGAGCCGCAGGTAACATTTACATGGAATTAATGTACCAAGAATTTTAACTGGCCCTAGATACAAGAATCTAGGGCCAGTTAAAATTTGAACGGATTAATAATGTCTAAAAAATATTGCCCGGGAGGGAGAAGTAGTAGCACTCACTACTAAGCTCTTCTCCCTCCCGGGTGTGCCACGAAGGCAAACTGCCGTGGTGCTCGGGATATGCGCTATGCTACCCGATTGAGCTTCACTGGGTTGACCCTGCCTGGGCCAGATCAACCGGAAGCTCGGTATTACTTTCGTTCACCAGGTAACGCTTGGTATTTCTGCCATAAGCCTGTTATCGCATTAAAAAACATCATCCACTGCGAACTGATGAAGCGGTATCACCGCTTCTCGCAAGTACCCATACTGCACCGCCAGCAAAAAGTTCACCGTTCCCAGGAACGGTAGGACCTTCCTGATGTCGGTACCAATTACAATACCATTTATATTTTATAGAGTCAAGCATTTTTAATACTTGAGCACCGCGACTCTCGAGGGCATGATAATAATGTCATTTTTAGCTATTGCCAACCCCGCAAAACTCGATATACTAATTAGTGAATAGCTATTCATTAATTAGGAGATCGTCCATGACAAAACTGATAACACAAATGAGTATGTCGCTCGATGGATTCATCGCTGGGCCAAATCCAGCACCGGATAATCCTCTTGGCGATAATGGCCTACGCCTGCATGAATGGTACGAAGCATCCGGCCAGCATGATTTTGGCAAAAATATCGAAGGCGATACAGGCGCTATCATAATGGGAAGCGTCATGTATCACGAGAGTCTGCCTTGGTGGCACGGCTCGGGTCCGCTCGGCGACACCGTGCCTTGCTTTGTACTGGCTGAAAAAGGTCATGAGCCTACAGACGCCGCAAAGGTTTTTAGTTTTATAACAGGAGGCATAGAAGAGGCGCACAGTGCCGCAAAGGAGGCCGCCGGCAGCAAGGACGTTCTCATTAACGGTGGAGCTAATACCATTCAGCAATATATAAAAGCCGGCCTTATCGATGAGATGTACATTCACACATCGTGCCTATACTGCTGGGTAGCGGCACCAGCCTATTTGGCACGCTTGGCGAATATATTCCTCTAAATAAAGTAAGTGTCACCGACGAAGAGGGAGTCACACACCTGACATATCGATTTAAGCAAAAATAAACTGCACATTAAAACCGTTTAATATGGAGAAATAATAAAATGAGAAAACTAGTAGTTTTAACCTTTTTAACACTTGACGGCGTCATGCAGGCGCCCGGCGGAAAAGATGAAGACTCATCAAACAACTTTGAGTTTGGTGGCTGGTCGATGCCTTACTTTGACGACGCCCTGATGGCAGAAATGGAAAAAGAAAGTGGCGACGAGCCGTTCGATATATTGTTCGGCGGTAAGACGTATGGAATGCTGAAGTCATACTGGCCAGATCATAAAGAAGACGGCGCCACCGGTCGAGGCATTAACCGCGCGACAAAGTATGTCGTCTCAGATGAAGATATCGATACGAACTGGGAAAAGACGGTGAAGATCAGCGGCGATGATATTATTGGTCAAATTAGGCAACTAAAGGAGTCTGATGGTCCGACGTTGCAGGTACACGGAAGTGGTAAATTAGTCCAGGCCTTGATGCAAAATGATTTGGTGGACGAGTTTTGGCTCAAAATATTTCCTATTACTATTGGCAAGGGTAAGCGACTATTTGAAGAGGGGACTATTCCGGCTGCGTTCAAGCTCACGTACTCCATGGTATCGCCAAGCGGCGTCATTACCGCTTACTATAAACGAAACGGCGATCTTAAACTTGATCAAGCAATATAAGATCGGCTTTCATAAGTAAACAAGGAGAAATAAGTATGAATAAAGTTACCTGTGGGATAGCAATGTCGCTGGATGGCTTTGTCGCCGGTCCGAACCAAAGCCTTAATAAGCCGTTTGGGGATATCGATGAAGATATCCTTCATGGCTGGATGTTTGGCTCCGAAGCCGAGAAACATAAGGCTGAGTATGACTTTAATCTAGATGCGGGCGCATTTATTATGGGTCAGAATATGTTCGTACCGAAAGAAAAACTTAACGATAAAGAGTGGAAAGGGTGGTGGGGTGATAATCCGCCTTTTCATGGACCGGTTTTTGTACTCTGCAAAGAACCACGGGAATCGATTGAGATGGAAGGTGGAACAACATATCACTTCGTTACTGACGGGATTATGTCTGCCTATGAACAAGCCAAGACGGCGGCCGGAGATCGCAATATTGCCATTGCTGGAGGTGCTAATACCGTAAACCAGTATTTAGCAGCCGGCCTGATTGATGAACTCTGGCTGCACATTGCACCGGTTACGATTGGAAGTGGCGCCCGTCTCTTTGAAGGTGTTCCTGACCTCAAACTAGAGCCGCAGGAAGTGAGTGGTACAAAGCAAATAACCCATATTCGCTACAAGGTCTTGAAATAAACCAGCCATAAAAGAGAAAGAGTCCGGATTCCGGGCTCTTTTATTATTTGAAACTAACGTACAGGAGTACGATTACACATATACTCTCTTAACCAGAGTTACCGGTTGAATGTAAACTTTCCGAAAAGTTTGTAAAATAGGTACATGGATCAATTCACGGCGAAGATCATCCGTACCGATAATGCAACTATTTTTACAAGACACGGTGGCTCGGGTCCTGCCGTGCTCCTTCTTCATGGATTTCCACAAAACACACCATATGTGGCGAAGCGTAGCACCGCTTCTCGCACAAAATTTTACCGTAGTAATGGCCGACTTACGCGGGTACGGTGACAGTAGCTGTCCGCCATCCACTGAAAGTCACGCGCCCCTAGTAAGCGTGCTATGGCAGAGGATATGATCCAAGTCATGCACCAGCTTGGCTTTCCGCGGTTTAGTGTCGTGGGACACGACCGTGGAGCGAGGGTCGCCTATAGAATGGCGCTCGACTACCCTGACAGTATTTCGCGGCTAGCAGTGCTCGACGTTTTGCCTATTGACATTGCCTGGAACTTGGCCGACGCCCGCATGATGTTGGGATATTGGCCGTGGGCGCTACTAGCACAACCGGCACCACTACCCGAGCAGATGATTGTAGCGACCGCAGTGGAAATCATCAATAATGCCTGCGACAGCTGGGGGTCGGCACCAACCACCTTCTCGGCAGAAACACGCAAAATCTATACGAAGGCACTCCAAAAACCCGAACATATCCATGCAATCTGTGAAGAATACCGCGCAGCGGCAACTATTGACCGTCAACACGATGAAACCGACAGACAAAGGGGCCATAAAATACCTGTCCGGCGCTTTTGCTCTGGGGTACAGAGGGCGCTCTTAATATATGGTATCAAAAACAAGGCGGTCCATTAGCTTTATGGAAATCTGCTGCACCCAACGTTCAAGGAGAGGCCATAAAAGGTGGACACCTTTTTGCCGAGGAGGCGCCCGAAGTTTTATATAAGAAGCTTGCTGCTTTTTTAGTACCAATCATTAGATCAATAACCATGCAGCTGTCGTTACATACGTAAAAAGATCATTAGATTTAAGATATTTTTTTCATAAAGTCGTTGACACGAATATTCGTTTAAAGTAATATATACTTATGAACGAAGAAATTATCATTGCGATAGCCGAGCCGAATCGCCTGCATATCCTGGAACTCCTGCGTAAGCGCCCGCTCGCCGTACAAGAGCTAACCGCCCGGCTACCCGTTAGTCAGTCGCAAGTGTCAAAGCACCTTCGCATACTGAGCGATGCGGGACTCGTTAAAGCGTACCCCGTTGCACAGCAGCGTTATTATGGCATCGATCCTATCGGTGCAAAAAAACTCTTTACATGGGCTGAGTCGTTTAAACCGCTGTGGGATGCAAAGTCGGAGATTGCACATATGTATCTTGAAGCCGTACGAACAAAACAGGCAAGTATTCCTACGGCAGCAAAGCCATTTACTATTGAACGTCTTATCGACGCTCCTCGTAAGCTTGTCTGGGAAGCCTGGACACTCCCCGTGCTCCTTTCTCAATGGTTCGCTCCAGATTATTACACTGTTCCGGTATGTGAGTTAGATGTTAAAGTTGGCGGAACAATAAAGCTTACCATGCAAGCACCGGACGGCACTTCTTTTCCTATGACCGGTACATACAAAGAGATTGTTCCGAAGAGTAAGCTGCGCAGCATTCAAAGCCCTCTGGACGAGAACGGCAAGCCGCTCTTCGATCTGGATCTTACAGTAGTTTTGAGCGATGAAGGTAAAAAGACGAAGGTTATTATCACGGCATCGGCCTTAGCCACCTCATCAAAAGCCACACCTCATCTCGCAGGGCTTCAACCCGGATGGGAGCAGAATCTTGCGAATCTTGATCGCATGCTGACACAAAAGGAGGTAAATATGTAATCTATTTACCTTCTCAAATAAATAACTAAGGAGGATATATTATGTCAGACAGTACACAAACACCACAAATGCCAACACCGAACCTTATGCTTGATGAACTGGAAAAGTTTATCGGTACCTGGGAATTAAAGGGTGCGCCAGTCGGAGGAGAAGGGGAAACCATTAAGGGTACGGCCAAATTTGAATGGCTACCTGGAAAGTTTTTCCTAAAGCAAACCTTCTCACTCAACTTCATGGGTATGCAGATTGAAAGCCTCGAAATTATCGGCTACGACGAAGAAACAAAGGGACTAAAATCAACCGTATTTTCAAATCTTTCAGGCCAAGCGTTGCCGTACTTCTGGGAAGTAAAGGGTAACGTCGTAAAGATCACGGTCAATTACGGCATCCTCGACGCAACATTCCACGGTAAGCTGAGCGAGGATGGTATTCACTACAACGGTGGATGGCGTCCAAATGATGGTGCAGATGCCACTGTAAACGTTCCTTACGACCTTAAGGGTGTGAAGATTAGCTAACCTTCCTAACGATGATCCAAAAAGATCGACAAATTGTCGATCTTTTTTGTAGACCCAGAGAAAAACCTATTCTAAACTATCGAAATACAGCCTGGTCTGGCAAGGTGTGGCACTACTGACATATAGGTTAACATATTATACCTACTATCCAGTCCATACATCCATGTCGCATGTGGACAGAAGATCAACCATGCAGTGAAGGAAAAACTGAGGAAGAAATCCAAGGAGTTCGCGCTCTACTTGCCGATGATGGTGGGAGGAGAATCAAGGTTAGTGTAGTTTTGTTATACTTCAAATTCCAAGTAATCACCTTGCTCTGCTTCTCGCGTCCAAGCTTCCTCGTTAGGGATATTCTCGAGGACTGCGACCATAACACGAATTACCCAACCCGAAGTCACAATTAGAACTGTATCATACGGCTTAGTCTTTAGTTCATTGATAAACGTCGCTACACGCTGCTTCATGTCTTCTATAGATTCACCGCCGTTGAAGCGAGCTTTCCATCGATCGTCTGCGGCATCGAGAGCATCCATAAGCAACTGTGCATTCTTGCCTTCGTATCCTGAATGGTGATCATTAAGTAGAGGAATTGTTTCCATCGGTACATGATGGAACCGATTTACTATTTCCGCAGTTTGTCGCGTGCGTCGCATTTCTGAAACAAAGATATGATCAATGGGCATGTTTTTCAGCTTATCCGAAAGAGCCTGCGCCTGCTTTACCCCCAACTCAGTAATATGCACGTCAACGCCAGGATCGCCATTGCACAGGTTGAGATCGTTATAGTTGGTTCGTCCGTGTCGTGCGAGATAGATTTTCATAGGCTAAGTATAGCTTATAGCCGCTCGTCTAAAAGAATGTCCCTGATAATTGCTACACAAAAGATGACACAAAATTGCGTTTGTGTCATCTCATAGTGGACACGTATCCCAGAATTGGAACATATATCCAAGTCTGATCGTGATGTATGAGAAGCTGGGCGCACTATAACAGCAAACTTTTCAGACTCTGGATAAAGCGTGAGGTATCTTTTTCTAGATCCCCTATGGAGCTAAGTAGCACATTAAAATGGTGCTTGATCGATTCATCTTCATTTCGGGCTATACGTGTCGCATCTTCAGATAGTCGCCTTTGCCCAACGTTTCGGGGTGTATCAATCCAGATTACAAAGTTCGCAAAACAAAAAGTGCTCCAAATTTTGGAACACTTTCTGATCTGAATAATATCTTGGCTGGAGAGCGGGTACGTTAATACAACTTTTAGCAATAACGAGATCAAATGTGATGTCATGGAAATTAAGTTGCTACTCGTCGAGAATGAAATGTCGAATAGCGAATGAGGCTAAGTTTTAAAATAACGCATAAAGAGATATCCACACAATCTTGCAGATGTCAAAAATAGCTATTTTCTTTATTAATACACACTGCATATAAAATAAGTTCAAGATCTTAGCACAGATAAGATCTCCTGGAATCAAGCTACTTTAAGCGATTCTTTAGATCTTATCTGCGCACCAGAGGTTCTGGATTTTCCATACACGACAACGATGGTTCGCTTCGGATGTACGACGCTGTACATCCGAAGCGAACTCAAGCGCTACTTGTCCTTGTGATTGACACCCTGAACAGTGTCACTCCAGCACCACCCGGTCACCACCGGCCGCTTCCCGCGGAAGCTCCAGCAGGCTGCCTCGGACCAGTCGCCCTCCAGAACGGCGGACGGCGTGGGAGCGAAGTCGACGATGTGGTGACCCGTGACTTCGTTCCCGGTGGCACCGAACGTCCGCTCGCGAGTCAGGTGACCAGTGGGCGGCGCGAACAGGTAGCAGGTGATGTTGACTTCCAGGATTCCGTGGAGCTGTTCGGCAACGAACGCGTTGGCTACACGGCGCAGATCGGCCCGGAACTCCACCGCAGTAACGTCGATGCCAGCACGCTCATGGAGCCTGACGTCAGCGTAGCGAAGCTCGTGGACGATGACCTCACCGTTCTCGCTGGGCGCGAACGCCCAGCAGGACGGCTTCCCGCGCAGCTTAGCTTCCGCCAGGTCGAGCGGGAACAGCTTGAGCGTACCGTCAGCCATCAGCTGCTCGAACAGTACCTGACCGGGCTTGACGATGACAGCACGCTCGTGGCTGTGACGGGAATAAACGCCGAAGGACGTACTCACACCCTCCAGGATGATGCCCGCCATGGTGATGCCCTGGCGGAACTCGGACGCGTTGGCATCGATGTCCCCGAAGTCGGGGGCGGCTGCCAGATTCACGTAGAACTCCTTCGTCGTTGGATTAAACGCAAGGATAAGTGAGTCTCCTTACTTGTAAAATTATTACATATAACATGTGTTTGTGCGACCAGAGCCGAACACAGGCCATGTTTTTATCCACTGCATAACAATACAAAAAAATGGGCTATCGCCAGAAAATAAAATGATTTCGTGACCAATACTAGAGGTGTACTGCGGATAAGCTACGGGGGCGTATTCAATAGCCACACACATAGCTTACCCGCACCCAAAGAAAAATGGGTATGTTTTCATGAACTGACATTAACCGACTTTAGCGTCTCTCGTGTAAGGTACCCTCCGCCACTTTGTGTCGGTCGGAGGGTACCTTACACTACATTAGCGCACCTTCACTCAGTGCACCCGGGTGGTCTGACCGTCGTTGCAGAAGCCGGTCGCCACCGCCTCGCCACTCGGGCTGAAGCCCCAGCAGGCCGCGAAGGTCCAACCGGTGGCCACCATCTTGGCGGTCGGTTCGACCAGGGTGACCTCCTGTCGGCGAGCACCTTCGTCGGTGTTCTCCAGCGTGACCCGGTTGGATCCACCGGAGAACAGGTAGCCGGCAGCGTTGAGTTCCAAGGTGTCGTGGAGGCCGGCGCAGGCGAAGGCCCGGCCGATCTCCATGAGCTTGGTCTGGAACTCCGGCGACGTGACGTTGAGGTCGCTGTTGTCGTGCAGACGCCGGTCGGCATACCGCAGGACGACGACGTCGCCGTCGGGCGTGAACGCCCAGCAGGACGGCAGCCCCTTGGCGGCGGCTTCCGCTTCCTGCAACGGGTACAGGGCCAGCTTCCCCGGCATGACGAGCTCTTCGAACAGGACCTCGCCGCGCTCGAGAGCGTAGTGACAGTGGCGAGAGTACACGTTCAAACCCGTGCCCACCAGGATGCCTCCCGCCTTGGCGAGTGCCCCCCGGAATTCCACCGACTCCGGGTCGACCTGACTGATGTGCGGTGCTTCGGTGACACTACTCACGTGAGTGAGTCCTTTCGTCGATTGTCAGTTACACAAAACAGCAAGAAATATTGAGCATGTGTTCCACTCTTCCTGCTGAGTGTATATTATATACATATTTTGTATGTAGATGAAAAGACTAGAATATAATTTCAATCTCAGCGCAAGTAAATCAAGCGGGTGGTCCAGCTTAAGGTGACTCCTCCGTAAATTACTTGCGCACCGAAGGTTCGGATTTGTAACCGACTTTACATGGAGAGAGTCGCTCCGGATGCCGTTACGGGCATCCGGAGCGATTTCTCGCTACCTGTGGGTGGGGCCGCCGCCGTTACCGTCGCTACACCATCCCGTCACCACCGGTTGCTTCTCACTGAAGCTCCAGCAGGCCGCCTCCGACCAATCCCCGCGCAGAATTGCCTCCGGCGTGGGGACACGATCGACGAGATGGAAGCCACCCCAGAACGTCAGCTCACGCGTGAGATGACCCTCCGGAACCGGGAAGAGATAGCTGGAAATGTTGATCTCCAGCATCTCGTGGATACCCTCGGCGACGAAAGCCTCAGCCACATACTGCAGTTCGTCCCGGAAACGCTCCGGGTTGACACCGGCACGCTCGAAAAGCGCGTTGTCGGCGTAACGCAGCACATGGACGGCAGCCTTACCGTCATCGCCGAGCGTGAAGGCCCAACAAGACGGCTTCCCGCGTTTCATGGCCTCGGCCATCTCGAGCGGATACAGCTTGAGCTGACCATCAGCGACCATCTGCTCGAACAGAACCTGACCGTCCGAGATCACCACAGCATCGTGACTGTGATGCGAGTAGACGCTGAAGGACGTACTCACACCCTCCAGGATGATGCCCGCCATGGTGAGCGCCGAGCGAAACTCGGGTGCATTGGCATCGATTTCCCGGAATTCGGGCGCGGTTGCCAAATTCACGTGTTTTCTCCCTAGGTTGTCGGTTACACAAGGATTATAGCGAGAATTTCTCGCTCCTTGCTGTTAAATTATTATATACTAAATACATATATGCACAAATAGACCCGTGTTCATCAGTACGCACTAAATTATCCAATAGCCTACCAGGCCATATGTTTCGCTAACGATAATCAGGGCTTAAGAGTATATTCAGGCTATACTAATTAAATATGACTTCTCAGACGACTATCGAAACAATTGCCAAGTTACTTATTATTGATAACCAGAATAGAGGACTCGTCCTAACTCTCGGCAAGCATTTAAAATATCCGGAAAAATCATTTCTACCTGATCTTCCGGGAGGTATCGTTGATCCTGGAGAATCCGAGCAATCGGCGGCAATTCGTGAAGCACAAGAAGAATGTGGCATAGACCTCGATGCCAAAAGTGTACAACTTGCTTTTACCGAAACTGCTTTTTATGAAAAGGAGAGTAAATCAATCACTAAAATGCTTTATATAGCACACGTAGAAGATGCTCCGGAAATAACACTGAGCTGGGAGCACAGTGATTACAAGTGGGTGCCAGTGAATGAATTGCATACAATTGAACTTCGGCCGTTCTTCAAACAAGCCATTGAATATTCGATCACAAATAATCTGATCTAGGTAATACGAATGAATACAAACCCATCGGCTAAAACAATCCTCTGCTTCGGTGATTCCAACACCTGGGGTCAAAAACCCAATAAAACCGGCCGATTTCCTGCCAATGTACGCTGGACGGGTGTTCTGCAAAATGCTCTCGGTGAGGATTACTACATTATCGAAGAAGGCTTGAGTAGCCGTACAACTGATCTTGAATATTCCAAGAAGCCAGGACGAAATGGTCTAACCTATCTCGACCCATGTCTTGATAGTCATCGTCCCTTAGATTTTGTAGTATTGATGCTTGGTACAAATGACTTAAAGATTGAGTTTGAGCGCAGCCCGGAGCAGATAGCCGAGGCCACCCGAGGATTGATCAAGCTGACCAAAGAGAAAACTAAAAAAGATGGCGTAACCGCACAGATTTTACTTGTAAGTCCTATCCACATTATTGATGCTGCTCCTCGCTTTACAGAGTTCTACACTGAAAATTATAATCACGAGTCAGCACTTAAATCTCAGAGACTAGCCAGTGAGATGAAACGCGTAGCAGAAGAAACAGGCTGTACATTCTTCGATGCTTCGACCGTGGCTGAACCGGGAGAAGATGGCGTTCATTTTAGCGACTCTTCCCACCCAGCACTCGGTAAAGCTATTACGGAGATAGTTAGGGAGCTAGTTTAATGCCACTTATTTATATCACCGGTATATCCGGTTCAGGTAAATCGACCGTCCTCGAAGAATTAAGCAAACGAGGCCTTGAAGCCCATGGCGTTGACGAAGAAGGCTACGCCGACTGGATTGACCGCCAGACTGGTGAGGCTATACTATTTCCCGAAGACGAGCAAAGTCTCGATATCCACGACTGGTATAAAAAGCACCGCTGGATACTAAGTCTTAATCGTATCAGCGAGCTAAAAAAGCGATCTGATCAAGATGGCAAACAGATTATTCTAGCAGGTTCCGCCGAAGGTGAAAGCACAGTCCGGCATCTGTTCAATAAAGTTATTTACCTTGCGGTCGATGAGCCGACGCTTAAGCGACGAATTGCTGCCCGAGAGAATAATCTTTTTGGCAAACATCCTGACGAAATGGCTGAGATTCTCCAGTGGCTTAAAGGCAATGACGAGAAGTATCATAAGTCCGATGCTTACGTTATTGATGCCAACCAGCCTCTTAATGAAGTTGTGAGCGAGGTATTAGGAGTTATCAACTATGAACGCTGATTTTATCACCCAAAACTGGCCGCTTACTAACCCTACTGTCGAGCCTCTAAAGAAGAGTGGCGAGCGCACTGTCTACAAAGTCCGTGCAGACGAAGGCATATTCACCTTCAAGACACACTTATTCAAGCATCAGCGGTATAGTCAATGACCATGAAAAAAGATTGACATTCTGTCAATCTTTTTTCATGGCTGGGGTGGAGGGATTCGAACCCCCGAATGCATGGACCAAAACCATGTGCCTTACCACTTGGCGACACCCCAATACGATCATTAGTGTACCATAGAGAGGGTCTTTTTTCTAGATGATGAACTGAGGTGAAACCATAAAATAAACTGTAGCTCGCAAGCATAGGACACTCGCCTTAAAATAGCCGCTGCCTTGACTAAATAGTAGCAATTATTGTATAATTTAAAATCGACCGTAGAGATCTACGGCTTGTCCTAACCTAGGAGCTATCGATGCCCGCTGCTCTGCACGTGCTTTTCACCGGAGGCGTTATCGCCGGGTGGATAATCACGGTATGGGCTTTGTCACTGGAACTGAAAACGGAGTACGTGACCGGAAGTGCGCACCCCTCGAAAGTTGTCGCTCCGGCAATATTTGTGGGTATCGGCTTGGTGCTCGGCTCGGCGTACGTTTCTGCCGCCATTAGCGGGGAGTTCAGCCGTTTCATGAGCGTGGCGTTCATGACAGGATGCGGCCTGATCGGCATTCTGCTGGCAGGGCCGCGTATCGCCAGACTTCTTGGCCGAAAGTATTATGCCTACAGGCAGTACAAGTCCTAGACCGTAGCGAGGCGCGAAAAAGCAACGATGACTTTTTCGCAGGCGACCCAGATAAGTAGTCTGGGTCTTTTCATACTTACTAAGGCTATTGCAACATTTAAAGTAAATTATATAATATATGTAAGACCGTAGAAAATCTACGGCACCGCACCTCTTCACCGGGAGCAATCATGTCCGACTCAATCCTTTCGATACTTGCCGCACTAGTGGCACTCTTTCTCTGTGGAACTGCCATAGGTGAGCTGAGTGTCTGGCTCCGGTCGACGTCCACAATGAAAACAGCACCCACGCCGGTTAGCATACAATTGGCATGTGCCTTGATCGCCTCTCTGACAGCATGGGCGTTGTCTCTGATGACAAAATCTGATTTTGCACAAATTTATGGACTTGGCAGTATTGTGGTTTCGATACTCATCATGTTGATCGTAAGTATCGTGGTACAAGTCCACCTCAGAAAACGCCGTAAGAATACGACATTGGGACGCTAGATAAAAAGAGGGCGGGAAGAACACCGATGATTCTTCCCGCCGGTAGCCCTACCAGATAGGGCTTTTTATTTATTATAGAGAGCGACGTTATCAATATATATCGTGTCGCCCACAGCACCATCGTCACTCGAAACATCGAAATAGGCGCTGACACTACCGCTTGGTGCCGTTACATCGGCGGTGATACGCTGCCAAGTAGACGTCGTGGCTACCGGTAGCGTGTCGGTCTGAATGACATCCTGGTTGGCATCGAGCCATTTTACGCGCAGTGCCACGTCGTTAATATTACCTACGCCTTTCTTTATCCAGTAGCTGATTCGTTTGGCGCCGGCAGTAGTGTCAAAACCGGGGAAGTTGGAAAGCTGAGCAGCCCATCCCCACGGATCGGTGACGCTGATCTTAAGACTTTTCGTACCCCTTTGCGCTTCGTCGGATGATTGCGTGACGTCGGCAGAGTACCACGATTCCCATACCCCGACACCCGTCTCAAGATCGCTCGTCGCCGTATCGATACTATTGACCGGCTCAGAAATAGTCATGTCATCGAGATAAACGGTGTCGCCCGCAGTGCCGGTCCCAAGCAGATAGACGAGCGCCGTACTTGCACCTGCCGGAGCGTCGACGAGCACAGAGGCTTTTTGCCACGTAGTGGTCAGCGTGGAAAGCTCAACGGTGCCTGTCTGGAGCAGGGTATTGGTGCTTGAAAGCCATTTTACCTGCATTTTGGGATGAAGATTCGTACCCGAACCCAGCTTCCCCCAAAGGCTGATGGTCTTGGGACCGGGCGTCGTATCAAATCCCGGCCAATTTGCGAGCTGCACACCCCATCCCCACGGGTCGGTAACCGCGACTTTCAGGCTGTGTGTACCAGAGTGAGCTTCGGCGGTTGATCGGCTAATGTCTGCAGAATACCATGCGTCCCATTGACCGATCGATCCTTCCAGTCCGGATGTGTCGGCATCGAACTCATTCACAGGTGATGAAGCGCCGCCCGATCCGCCTCCCGTTTCGGTTTGCCCTTCAATCGTACTATTAGCATCCTGATTAAACGGCGCTGATTGCCAGGTAGCAAAATTCACCGTCTCGCCATAGCCCTTTGCAAACCTCCAGTTGCCGTAGTAGCGGTTATTGTGGAATGAATTATTATTATTGAACATCACATCGTTTTGTACACCAGAAACGGTATACGGCGACCAGCTCATATTGTCGGCACCGGTCGCGTATAGCGCCTGGGCGCCGCAGTAGGTACCGGCACATGGCACTGCGGTATCGTCAAAATGAAATTCGTTGTCACTCACTTCGATATTTTTTGAATGCCAACGGCAGTCGCCGGTGTAGGGCGCATTCGCAATATTCGTATAGCAAGGATGGTTGGTAACAATCGGGTGAGGATATTCGTAATCACGGTTTTCATCCGGCAGCAGCGTCGGCGTCACGAACGGCGTACAGTAGCCCTTACTGGTGTTACCGTTCGAATCACAGAAACGGTTGGCATTTTCGTAAATCGATACGCCTGAAAAGTTATTCACGAAATTGTTGTCATACACCCGAATTTGTGCGGCGCCGCTTTTGGTGGTAGCCAGGCGAGCATCGCCCCCGGATTCCGAGAGATAAATCGCCGCTCCTGGGGAGCCGGTATTGCTTTGGCCACTTACCCACGCATTACGGCTAATGGTATTGTTTCGAATCGTCGCATTATAGCTGATCTCGTACCAGATACCTTCGCCATTGTTGTGGTCGATATAATTTCCTTCAAAAAGAAAGTCGATGTTATTCGTATCGGCCCAGAGCCCCGTTCCTAGGTTATCGTGTACGTAGTTATTGGTAACGACCGCACCGTTCACATCCCAGAACTTACCACCACCGGTACATCCGCACCCTTCGATCTGGCTTTCCCAATCGTCTTGGTTATTACCCGAGATTTCGTTGTGATCCAGTGTAATATTTTTTATGGCCGAATCGCCGGCGATGGGTGATTTAAACATACTGAAGCCGTATTGTCCATTGTCCTTTAGGCAGTTATAGGCGACCTCGTTGTCCGTCCCGAGAAACACGCCGGCACCGTCATTGTTTGAGATAGTATTGTGAGTGATTACCCAGTGCGTACCCGAGTCATGGTTTACTACGCCTTCGTTATTATTATCGTTACCGCGGCCGAAGTTTTGAATCGTCAGATATTGGATGGTGACATGCGAGGTATTGCCGGTAAAAGCATACAGATTCTTATTTTTGCCATCAATAACCGCACCCGGGGCGCCGACATATGTGTTGCCGTCATGCGTAATGATCTGACCATACAGGTCATCACCAAGCATATGCGTACCGCTTTCAAACCAGAATGTCGCACCGGTATGGTTAAAATTAAAACCAGAGTTGTCGCCAGCCGGTACTGTAATGGCTCCGCTCGGCGCCCCTGTTGGCCCGCCACCTAGCACTGCTTCATTGCCGCAAATAGATGCCGGAGACGTCGTCGGCCATGCTTCAGCTCCGGCTGTCGCATGATTTTGAACAAGAAAACCGAGAGTAAAAAGACCTACCATCATAATACTGACTACCCGTGTACCGTTTTTTACTAAGGATGGTAATCCGTATTTTTTGGTTATTCTCATATCTAGCTACCCTCGTTTTGGATTTAATTCTTAAAAAATAATTAACTTTCATGTCATATTCTCATGAGTCAACTCGTATTGTCAACTAATATTCTGCGAAGTTTCAGGACACGACGAATAGGTTTATACTGTGAATATGAGCAGAAAAATAAGAACTTTTTCATTTTCGGGGCTTGCCGTAACAACGCTGGCGTTCGTATGCATCGCTTATAGCGAAGTGACATCACAGGTACCTCACCCTAAACAGACATGTACGAATGGTCAGCCGGCTCATGCAAGACTTGCCGAAAGTACCGACCCCATCCTGCAAAAACTTGCAGAGTACGAAACAGTGTGCCAAGGGGGCGTCACAGATGCCCTGATGTTTTTTACCGCCATGCCGCGCACCGAAGATGAAGCCGTCACGTTGGCCCAAAACGTGGCTACGAGGCTGAAGGTGTTTGCCATACATTCCATTACGCCTCTTGTTTCGTTCGAACCAAGCCTTCTCACCCCGACTATCCTCGATGACATTAAAAACGGTACGTATGACTCAGCACTCTCCATGTACTTTCAAAAACTGAGAGAGCAGGGGATTACCGACAAAACCATAGGGACCTGGATTCTTTTCCCCGAGGCTAATACACCCACATGGCATAACAGCGATCCAAAGACATTCTCCGCAAATGTTACCAAAGTATCGCGCATGCTAAAAACGACCTTTCCCAATGCTCATGCCACCGTACTGCTGAACAGCCGCACGTACGCCGGTAGCGACACTGCCTGGAGCCACGGCGCGTTGAAAAGTCTGCTACCGTATGTAGTAGCTCTACCTAAAGGTACCGTGGACAGCTTCGGCTATCAGGGATTTCCGAGCATAGCTGCCGCAAATGCCTCCGTTCACTATACACAGCTGGACGCTAAAGAATTTCTTCCGGCCAACCTGGCAAGCGAGGCCGCGTCGGTGCTTGGCACGTCGCATATCTGGCTAAATACGGGCACGTTTGGCAATATACATACCGACGACCCGAACAAGCTAGTGACGCTGTCGCCGAAAGAACGCGCCGAAGTAACAGAAAGCATTATGGAGCAGGCCAAACAGCTTCAAACGACCCATACCGTTTCTATGAATATTTTTGCAAAAGACAAATCCGGTGAAGACGAGCATATTGATTGGTCATACTGGAATAAAAACACGCTCACATCCAACCCTTATACCAACGTGTTACAGACATGGCTTATTCGCTTACACGAAAGTGACATGGAGGTGTCACTGTACGACAGTTACTAGCTATTTACGTGCACGGCTGGCGGCATCACTCATCGTCAGCACTTTGAGACCGCTTGCTTTTATCAGTTTCAGCTGTCGCTCCAGCTGATCAGTGGTGACATCATATGTTCCGGATTCATCAACGCGGTGATATACCAGTACAAGCCAGACACGGTGCACTTTGGCATACTCTAACCAGCTTTTAAACTCATCGTCCTTAGTATCATTCAGGACCCCGACAGAATGGATATCCGTTTCGTCGAAATAACGGTCATTGTAGCCGAAGTCCGAACTTCGGATAAGAGGGTATGTCTTCTGATACACGTCCTGCGTCGCTTTATTATACTGACCAAGCGGATAAGCGAATGTCGTTACGGGGCCGAGTTTTTGATCTTCCAGCTGCTGTTTTGATTTTACGGCATTGTTTTCTACGGCTGACATCGGAAGTTCTATCTGATTGCAATGATTCAATGAATGCGATCCTATTTCATGGCCCGACTGTTTGAGTTTTTGTATCGTACCAAAATTCATATAGCCTGCGGTCTTGGTCGCCGCGAAATCGCTGATAATATACTGGGTGGTTTTTATGCCGTATTTATCAAGTAGCGGGGCAGCGTGGTCTTCGATACTCTGCCAACCGTCATCAAAGGTGACGCTGACGATCCCTTCTTTTAATTCGGCATCCGGAATCTGATGAATATCGTAGCCGCGCGTATCTATCTGGCCAGCATCCACACCATTGATATCCATCCGAAAGCTGGTTGCGCCGTCCAGGTTATCAAAATGCGCTGTGAACTGCTTCCACTGCGGTGCCGGATCAAGCGTCATAACATCGTTATAGCGGGTCTGACCGCTTGGAAGCGTATGTTCAGTTGATACATGGACAGAGATAGTACTGCGGTACCAAAAGCTATACGCGTACGTCTGCGGCTTATCCGATATCGTCGCCGGATCGATCTGCCATGCCGGTTGAGTCTGGCCGGCAGGCCGCTTTTCGGTATTTGTCACACGCAAAAATACGGTACCGTCTGAAGCTTGTTTTAAATACTGGTACGTCGCACCGTTATCATCGACACTATGTGAGTAGTATACCGGCCCACCGGTGTTTTGATCGGCCAGGGAGAGATCGGCGTTTTTCACCAGATTCGGTGTAAGTGACGGCTGCTTTTGAACGCGCGTCTGGTAGGCGTTCGATAAAAACGGAGTAGGGTCTTTCAGACTGCTATCGTCTTCTTCGTGACAGACAGCGCTGCCGGTTTGCGGATTAAAAATCGACTGTTCAAACGAAATGGCCGGAGAGACGACAAGGACAATACGATATATGAAATAGAGCACGGCGATAATGCCGCAGATGATGACAAATGGTGAGGCGACTCCGACGTTTCGCTTCCACTGTTCGTATCGTTTTACAACCTTGTTGGTCATGACTGTATCGCCTCGATTTCATCCGCTGGAATTTCATAACGACGGCCCTCCGTATCCCATCCGCGGGCGACCGTCTTGAATTTTCGTAACACGATGATTTCAATAAACGCCTGGATAAAGATAGCAAGTTCAAAAAGCCGCAGTATATAAAAGTAAAACAGCGTCGTCATAATTACCGGCCGTTTTGCCGCCACTGCTGAGAATGCGGCCAGTGCAACGATTGCCGTGAAGTCAGCGGTAAACAGCATCAGGGCAGCCTGCGGATTATGGCCGACAAGCGCCAGCAGCGGCAGGATGATAAGCAGCTGGCACAGATAGTACGTGCTTTCCATCATCTGATACCCTACACCGGCATCTATGATATGCGGGCGCATACCGATACGGTATTTGCGCACGCCCTGAAAAAAGCCGCGCTGCCACCGAAGCGTCTGATCGTAAAAGTCCTTCAATGTTCGTGGATCCTGCGTAAAATTAACCGCCTCGGGAATAAATCGGATTCGTCCCAGGTGTTTGCGGTGGATCTGCATCGTCAGATCAAAATCTTCTGTCAGGCTTTCGGTTTCAAAGTCCAAGTCTTTAATAATGTCGGTCTTAAAACAAGTTACCGGGCCGGGCAGCACGGCAATCACCCCGAACCACGACTGAATCCGCCTAAAAATGTGCTGGCCATACGTGTAGCTGAAACTACGATAGTTAGCAATCCAGTTACCGCCGAGGCTCTGCACGAACCCTACGGCTGCCACCCACTCTGTGCCGTCGAGATGTTTTTTATAAATCTTGAAATAATCAGGGCAAAAAATACTGTCGGCATCGGCTACGTGCAACCACTGATAGCGCTCCAGAATAGTAAAATGCTCGATTGCTCGCTTGACCGCACGCGCCTTACCACTCCTCGGGACGCTAAGAACATTTTTAGAAGAAAGCGCTTTTACGGCAATGTCATACGTCGCATCATTCGAGTTGTCGTCGACGACATAAATATCCGATTTTTTCATTCCGGCCGCGATTGCCGAGCGGATGGTGGTGGCGATAATGAGTTCTTCATTATGTGCCGGGAGGAGCAAAGCAATACGCTTACGACGTTTATGCTTTGCTACTGAATTGTCCCGTGCCATGTTAAAAATATCTCCACGTAATTTAAGATTAATTTAATCCTTATAATTCGAGTGTAGACCAGTATTGATTTTTTTACAATGACTTTTTTAACCGAAATTAAGAGTGGTTCAACGTATAAGCGCTGTCCGATAAGGATAATTATAGCAATCCAGGATAAAAATTCTAGAGTAAAATTTAATGTTTATTTAACTTTTCAGTCGCCATGTCAATTCTTGCCATATCACGGTGGAGCTCCTGCCACCAGGGCGGAACAGAAGATTCGGGATCAAGCCCAAGACGCTCTACAATAGCTTGGTCAGGTTCGAAGTCAACAACCCCATACACACTTGAGACCATATCCATTTCTTCATCCGGTTCAATCGGTAGCATATACCGTATTCTGCGATATGGGGCGTCCGACCTGATTTTCTTTACCAGTGCCGCTATGGGCGGTTCTCTTGAATAGAGCTCGCGATCGGCAGCGTTACTGATATCTGCATGCATGAAATGAAAGGCCGCCTGTACACCGAGTGGGATAGCCAGCTTTTGACGTTTCTCCTCAAGCAGCTGCAGTCGGAACAAGCCGTCTCTTAGTGCCTCATGGCCCAGGCGTAGTGCCGCCGACTCCTTGGCGTCGACGGCTATTTCAGCCGGTTCAGTGGCTCTTCGTATTTTTTCTTCAGTTACCTGGCTTTTTAGTTGATATACGACGGCCTTTTCGTAATCGGTGTGCCCGCGCCATGATGATTCATCGGTGGTCTGCGCCATCTGATACAACAACATCCCGTCGTCTTCCCATCCGCCAAGGCTGACACTGCCGTTTTCTTTCAGAGCAAAGTTTATACGTTTTATACGCGAGACGTTTCTTGCTACCTCAGATGATGTTATGTCCTTAAATTGTTCACTCATATAATTCGTCTCCTTATATCCGTTATATATCAGACAATAATTTTGTACTAGACGCGAGCTTTTGACTCAAATATACTTGACTGCATGAAACCCGAGCATCATCTGCAAAAAGACATCATCAGAAAACTGGTTCACGCCGAGCATCTACGGTTCTCAGAATTAAAACCTCATCTCATCGAGGGTAATATTTTTACCTATCACCTGCAGCAGCTTTTAAAAAATAAACTTATTGAAAAACGCTCCGACGGCAGTTACGAGCTGACCGGTGCAGGCAAGGCACTCGGCATTACCAGTTCACTTAATGACGACCAGCTACTGTCTCAGGCACATTCAATATTGCTGATGGCGGCAAAAAGTGACGAAGGCTGGCTGCTACGACGGCGACTCGTTCAACCCGTATACGGAAAATGGGGGTTTATCCATGGCGAACCGGAGGCGGGTATACCTGCTACGCAAACCGCCGCCGCAGTTTTTGAACGTCGAACCGGGCTCAAGGCGCAGTTTTCACCGAAGGGAAGTGGCTATATCCGTCTTTTTAATGGTGGTCGGTTGGAAAGTTTTACCCACTTTACGCTTTTTTTGGCCGAGATCGAAGAAAAGCAGCCATATCCCCGGGATATAAGTGGAGAAAACGCGTGGCATCACTCCCCGGATTTTTCAAATGATACCATGATTGCCAGCATGGCAGATCTTGTAAAGTTGTTGGAGCAAAAAGACACCCATTTCTTTGCAGATTTACGCTACGATGTGTGATATTATTGACAATTTAAATATATTATTATAAAATATAAAATAGGCTTTATGTAAAGTACCGTACGTTTCAAAACCGAGGAGTCGTCTTGAAGAGCTACAAGGACTGCAGCCGCCTGGAAAAGGCAGGCCGTGTCCTCACCGGTCTTGGGGTCATCGTTCTGCTCGGGAGTATGCTGGGAGCACTGCTGTTCGTCATTTGGGGCAATTACAACATGCCTTGGGAGGAAACGGCCATTCCCGCAGCTCCTGGCACCACGCAGGTCATTTACCAGACCGGTGAGACAGTGACGGTATCTCCTGTTCCGGTAAAAAGAACGGAGACCGAACGAAAGCACGTGGCAGCAGTGCCTACCACGTCCGCTCCACCATTGCCGATCGCCGCTACTTCCACCGAGGTACCGGCTAGCGCCATGAAGAGCTCGGCCGTGGTAACACCACCTGTGTCCAGCTCCTCTGTTTCGGCACCTTCGTCCACCCCCGAAGTGCCGGAAACAAGCGCTACGAACGTCGCGCCGACAACCGTCGAAACGACGTCTGGCAACTAAAGACCTGCGCCCCGCCCCGATAAGTCCCCGCGAATGTGCCGCGACCTATCGGTTAGCGGGGCATTTGCATATCTGTTCGCCGTATTTCTTAAACCAAACTGATTGACATAAGCGTTATTATATGGTATTATTATAATTAATCCACGCTCGCAGCCATGAGAGACTGCCCCCGGGAGCAATTATTTAAGGAGGAAACTCATGAAAAGTAGTAAAACTCTGTTAGGCGCCGCTTTAGCTGCAACAGTTATCGTCGCCGGCGTCAGTACAAACGCATTCGCATGGCACCCTAAGGGTGTTATTAGCAAAAGCGTACAAAATATCACTGCCGGAAGCGCTCTATCCGAAGCCGATACTGTAGCGACGGCCGTAGCGGCAAAACCGGGTGACACGCTTAAATACGTCATTACCGTTAAAAATGATGGCGCAGCTGACAGCAAGGGGTATAACGATATGGCCAATACCGTCATGACCGATACGCTTCCTACCGGAATCGAACTTGTCAATGACCCCGCCAAACGACAAATCACTGAAAATCTTGGTCTTATCAAACCAGGACAAAGCATAAAAAAAGAATACGTCGTCAGAGTAACCGTTTCAAAGAACGGTGCCATAGAAAATACAGCGTGTTTTACCGGTAACAGCACGGCGAACGATAATCCTCAAAAAGGCTGCAACCCGGCAATCGTTACCGTTACTGTTCCAGAAACGCCAGTGACCCCAACGACACCTGAAACACCGGTGACGCCACAAATACCCGTCGCACCTGAGGTGCCTGCAGAACTGCCACACACTGGTATTGCCGAAAATGCCTTTTTAGGCGCTCTTACACTTGGTGCAGGCTGGTATGCGATTCACCGTTATATCAATTCAAAGCGTGAGCTTGCACACACGCTTCTGAACCGCTAACCACCAAAAACCACAACATAAGCCGCCCTGTGGGAGCGGCTTATTTGTTTGCAGTGTAATTTTTCAAAAAAGCACGGTGCTGCCGATGCTGCGTGAGTGCCGCTTTAGCCGTATCTTCGATAGCTATACCATAAGCAAAAAAAGGCCCGTCCGGGTCAAAAAGCCCTGTCTTTCGTAAAAGCAGGCGCATTGCCTTGGTATGCCGTAAAACCTCATTACATACCTCAGTGACTCCCGTTTTAAAGAAATACGACCGCATCGCTCTAAGCGTTGTATCAAGCGGCTGTCGGCCTGTTGGAATGCCTGCGCCTTTCATGAGCATGGCCACGACAGGACTAATATGACCTTTTTGAGCATCTTCGGCCCAGTCATGAAGATCATCGTTTAATTGACGTGCAATAAGGTAATGGCACAGTGCTTCATATAGCTGCTTTTCCTGCGCTTTTGAGATATTGATAAGACGAGCAACAGCAAGCGGGCCGAGTATATGTCCGTGTGCCCGCCTCGCAAGCAGCATATTGTCTTTATATAGAGGCAGGGTGCCGATGGTTATATCCTCTTTGGTCGTCGCAAATCGGCAATACGCGAGCTCCCAGGCGTTTGCTTCGTCGACTGCCGTCAAATAAGCGTCTGTACCACCTTCAAGAATACTTTCATAGTGGGAGAATGATTTCCGATGGGCGATATTCGCCACCGACAGCCTGGCCGAATCAGCTTCTTCATCGATAAAATCATCGTAAATAGTATATGCCAGCCAAAAAAAGGCATTCGCCTGACCAAGCGTATCGTATATCGTATTCGGCAAGGCAGGAGAGACGATTAACGACGACCCAAAGTCTTTAGAAAACGACATGATTTCCCGGTAACTGTGCGTCCGTTTCATCTCCTGCCAAAGCAGCATCGTCGTTTTCTTTACCGGTTCGTGAAGAGTACCGATAGTTCCCTCTACCGCGTGCGCCGCGGGATAAAACGGCTCTTGTACCGGTTTTTCCGATGGTTGTTGCGGATGATCCAAGGCACCGGGGTATTCGAGCAGCAAGGTAAAAAGAGGTGTAGTAGCGACATGCTTTTTATCCAGTACATAGGCGTTCACCTTTGGAAGAGGCGACCCGAACTGCGTAAAAAGCTGAGCAATGGCAGCATTCGCCTCCAGGCCTTCCACATCATCGTTTCCATACGGACCACCGACAGTTCGTTCGCTTGCAATAAGCCGCTTAGTCATAAAAGCCATAATCTCAGCATCGAGTAGCGTACTATCCTTGAGATAAAGCACTAAAAGACTAATAAAAACATCGACGAGCGGTTCAGTAAGAATCCAGCGTCTGTCATCACCCAGCAGTGTCCGTATAGCATCTGGTGACGGCTCTGCATGTGGATTAAGGAGAAGAACGGCCTGTTTCTTACGAGGACTCATGCGACGGATTCTCCGTAGGAAGAGTGATCAAAAAGGTAGTCTGTTTGGTTGTTTTAGCAAGAGTAAGCGAGCCGTGAAAGTGGGACTCAATCATCTTATGTGCGACGAACAGACCTATACCCATACCATTCGCTTTGGTCGTTTTAAATGGTTCGAATAACTGCTTTCGCTCTTTGGCGGATATACCGATACCCTGGTCACTGACGGAAACGATGTTTGACTTTGCGGTACTTCTAGTGGCAATGATGACGTTTCGCTCCTTAGTGTGCATCCCCGCATAGGCATCTATGGCATTGGTAATGAGCACGGTCAGCACCTGGGCGAGGCGTGTCGGATCCCCATGGCTTGTTACCTCGTGGGGCAGCGGTTCAAACATCACCTGGACATCGGCGGCATCTGCCTTGGGCTTCAGACCGCTTACCGTTTCCTGAATTAAAGCATGAAGGTCAAACACACTCGGGTTATCACCACTTTGAATCTGATGCCGCACATTGTCGACCATAGTCTCCAGATAACCGATGCTTTCTTTTGCCCTGGTAATTGTTTTCGATCTTTTGTGCCGCTGCTCCAGGTCCTCGATATCAAGCGTCAGGACAGTAAGATTATTAGCAAGCTCATGAAGCAGCAGGGTACTGAGCTGACCAAGTTCGGCAAACCGATATAACTGGCGCGTTTCTTCTATTTGTGACTCCTTAAGAGCACGTGTGCGTTCCTCGAGACGAACGGCCAACAGTGATTTTTCTTTTTCGAGCGCCTTTTCTGCGCGCTGGGCCTTAAAAAGCGACTCTTCCATTTTTTTACCCGACAGCCAGGTGATGAGTGCGAACGCCCCAAGCAAAATCGCATACCCGCTGATATCACCGAAGCCGGAGGGGAGCGCGAGCGACGACGTATCTGGTTCAAGCAAGTTAGTCGCGGTTGCCGCCTGCAGTCCGATAAGAAGGGTAATGGCGCCAAGCGCCGCCGGGATAATCGTACGGGCACCCAGCGTCACACCGGCGATAGCAATGACAAAACAAAGCATCAATAATCCCGATGCCGTATTAATGCCACGTGCGGCTAATATAAATACCGCCAGCCCTCCGTAAAGGGCGATGAGCATGCTCGCAACGATCCTCAGGCGTCTTTTTCTTTGAAAATAAAACGCAAGCGCCAGATAGAAAAAAAGCGCCACGCTAAAAAGCAACCTATCAAGCACATATGCATTCCCGCGAACAAAATAGCTAAACGCGAGAAGCAGTGTCAGTATTGTTATAACAACGGCGGTACCAGCAAGGAGGATTCGGAGGATTAAGGCGGGTTCATGGAATGAACGGTGCGTTGCCATGGTGTTTAATTATACCAATACGATTCCACCACGTATTGTTTTTGAAGATGTTCTTCTACCGCTTCGTCGTCGCGCATTGCAGCATTTACCAGTATAGCATGGACTGTTTCGATCATGCGATTGCCCTTTCTTCTTGTTAGTCTTGCGGTTCAGGGGCATCAATCCGATAGCCCACCCCATATGCCGTTGTAATGAGCTGGCAGTCGAATGGGCGGTCAATCTTATCACGAAGATGCTTTATGTGAACGTCTACTGTACTGCTCCAGCTATTTTTACTCGAATCCCATGCGTGATTAAGTATCATTTCGCGGGTCAGTACTCTCCCTTTATTATTAACGAGATACTCCAATATATCAAATTCTTTTCGTCGTAAGGTGATTGGCACGCCCGCGCGCTGTACAGTACGCTGCTGGGTATCGAGTGTAAGGTCATGGAGAGTGAGGAGAGATTGCTCATACGTGCGTTCACGGCGTCTTCCAAGAGCAAGCACGCGCGCTACAAGTTCCTCGGAGTTAAACGGTTTAGAGAGATAATCATCGGCACCACTGTTAAGCAACTCGACGCGAGATTTCACCTCATCGTTACCTGTCAGGATAAGTATAGGGGTATGAATACGCGCCTTACGTATTTTTTTGCATACGACGCTACCGCCCATATCAGGAAGGCCAAGATCGAGAATAATGACTGAATACGCGCCGGTTAGTGCTTTTTGAAGTCCTTCCTCGCCTTTATGGACGACGTCGATAAGATGATTTTTTCCGAGGCGCTCCTTGATACGCTGAGCAAGTCTGAGATTGTCTTCAATAACTAATAATTTCATGGTTTAGGGCTTTACTACTTTCACACTTATTTTTTAATAGTACAATAACAATATTAAATAGTTATTAAATCTTAACTTTTTTATATGAAAGCACACCGCTTCACCCCGGTAGTGACCATGATATACTACTAAATATAGACAGAAAGGGCATCATGAATAAACAACGTATCATTAATATTGTTCGGCTGTTCGCAGGGCTCGTCGCAGCCACAGCCATAATTGTACAATTGCAGCATAGTATGGCTACGGGGCGTGATCTGGGTAATTTTTTCAGCTTTTTCACTATAGAAAGCAATATTGCGGCAGCGCTCTTATATATTGGTGCCGGCATATACGGAGTAGTCAATCCTAATGCCCGCCCGCTAAGCACGTTACGCGGTGCGATAACGCTTTATATGACACTTACCGGAATAGTCTACATGCTGCTTTTATCGGGCAACGAGATAGCACTTCAAACTACTATAGGATGGGTCAATATCATTTTGCACTATATTTTTCCGGCGATCATACTGCTGGACTGGCTGGTTTTCCCCCCGAAAGAATACCTTCAGGCAAAACGAGTCGTGCTATGGTTTATTTTTCCTACGCTTTACCTAGTATACAGTCTTATTCGCGGCGCAATGACAGGGTGGTATCCGTATCCGTTCATTAACCCTGTCACCAATGGCTGGCCCACGGTAGTAGTCATGATTATTTTTATTACCTTTATTACAGCGGTCATAGCAACGGCACTTAGCCTTCGCACTAGGCAATATAGACCTAAGGTGTCGATGTAGTTGCGTACACCTAACTAAAGTGGTATAAATTAGTTACGCTCTCACCGATTGAAGAGGGGTAGCACATGTCCAAGTCACTCCGATCCGTCACAAAACGGTGCAGTTTCGCAGCCGTCCTGATTCTCGCGGGATTGTTCTTCGCCTGCGTGTTCGCATGGCCGCTACGTCAACCCGCCGGGGTGACGGAGAGACTGGTTTTCTTCGGCATCCTCGTGACGATGGCGGCAATAGCCATTGTCGTTCTTTACAGCCACGTCAAGCTTTACCAGCGCACCGAGAAGGCGAAGCAGAAGCTTTGGCTTTTTGTTGAACTCGACGACAAGGTGTTTCCTCTGCTGCACGAAGCTATCCGGGGGAATGAACGCACCCCCCTGGGCAAATGGAAGCAGGACTACATTCACCTGCACGGTGGGGTAGAAGCACTGCTGGATTTTTTTCTGGAGAGGCGCACGCTACCCGGAGTGGCCGACGAACGGACCCCCAAGGACGCCCGACACGAGATTGAAAACCGCTTGCAGGAGCTCGGGCGACGCTACCGGTGAACGAGCTCTGCCACATCCGTGCGGAGTCTGCACGGATGTGGCAGAGCACCCTGTATTTATCATTATTTTGCCGTATACTAGAAAGTCATGAAACCTCTCCCAACCGTCACCGTTACTCTCGATAAGATCGTCGGAGGCGGACAAGCGCTCGGCACGTACATCGATGGACGCAAGCTTTTCGCATGGGGAGGCCTGCCTGGCGAAACCGTTATGGTGCAAGTTACCAAAAAGAAATCTGGGTTGGTCGAAGGCGTCGTGTCGTCGGTACAAACACCAAGCCCGCAGCGTATCCTCCCGCGTGATCCGGACAGCTTTCTTTCTACCAGCCCGTGGCAGATAATGGATTTTGATGCGGAGCAGCATTATAAATCGGCACTCATAGAGGAGGCTTTCGAGCTTCATGATATCGTCCTGCCGCAACCGATCGACGTATACACTGATGGCAAGCAGTTTGAGTACCGCAACAAGATCGAATATAGTTTTTGGTATGATACGGACGCCGAAAAGCTCGACCTCGCTTTTTTCAGACGTGGCACGCATGGAAAAATAGCCATCGAACAAACAAGTCTGGCGCGCCCGGAAATCACCACTGCCTCAAAAGAAATTCTACGTACGCTCAACGAACATCATATAGAAGGCAGGGCACTTAAAACACTGCTCATTCGGAGCAACCGAGAGGGTAGTGTTGCCTGGCAGTTATATGTAAAGGATGAGAATTTTCCCGCGGAGACCATTGCTCGTTCCGTGATGCTAGATAGTGCGGTAAACGGCGAGATTATTTTTTCACATCCAAAATCGCCCGCCAGCGTCATCACGAAACGGCTCTGGTCACTGACCCGTGACGTGCTGAGCGACACCATTCTCGACATACCGTTCCGCTATGCCACGGAGGGTTTTTTCCAGATCAACCTGCCCGTCTACGAACAGGCGCTTCATGACATGAAACGGTGGATCGAGCAAGATAAGCCAACGTTGGACCTTTATAGCGGTGTAGGCACCATCGGGTTGACTATAGGCAATGACAATACGACACTGATAGAAGTCAATGAGCATGCCGTGCGCGAAATGCAACAAAATATCGAACGGCTCGGTAAAAAAGCGACCGCGATTCTTGCAGCCAGCGAACAGGCGCTTGATTCGATTACCGGCGATGCCTGCGTCATTGTCGATCCGCCGCGAGCCGGACTTCACGAAGAGGTGATCGCCGCCTTACTGGCAGCAACACCGGCGCGCATCGTCTATCTTAGCTGTAACCCTGTCACTCAGGCACGCGACATTATGCGACTAAGTGAAAAGTATGGAATCAGGGCTCACCAGGGATACAATTTTTTTCCGCGTACGCCCCATATCGAGCATCTGGTGATTCTTGATCTTCGGTAACTTGTCCCACATCCGTTTCTCATATACACTAAATCCATGAAAAGAATAAGCGGTTTTACAATCGTCGAACTTACCGTTGTTATTGTGGTAATCGGCATACTTGTCGGTATCGTCATAACGAGTTATTTTAAAATCCAGGCTGATGCACGCGACAGTACAAGGCAGGGAAATATCACCTCCATAACGGATGGGCTCGAAAAGTATTATGCAAAAAATGGAGAATATCCCTCGATTCAGAGCATTGTCAGCGACAATCCGGCAAATACCGGTACTACCGTGGCGACTAAATTGAGCATTAGTGCTAGCGTTCTAAAAATGCCTCAGGCCGGAAGTGCCGTCACGAATTCGCTTATTGCCACCTCAACACCTACGAATGATACGATTTCCTATACCAGTACCGACAGCTCAACCTCTTGTCAAACGAGTACCACCGGCGGCTGTACTCAGTATACGATCAAATATAATAAAGAGAATGGGGGCCTGACGACGATAACAAGCCGTCACGGCTAGCTGGTTTTTATACGTCGGTAGGCAAACTTCACCGCAACCCGCCAATCTCCGCTGACGTCGCTGTCGTATTTATAAATCTCTCCGTTTTTTACCTCGGAAATCAGCACGAGCGCTGGATTATAGGGAGCAAGCGTCCGGTAAAAGATAATGTCTTCGTCTTTTATATGGCCGCGACCTGGAAAAACCTCGAGGAATTTTTCGCGACCGATAGCATCGAAGTAATCCGGCTGACCTTTCGGGGGCAGGTATAGTTCTGCCTTGAGGCCCATTCGGGCTATAATTTTTTTGATGTCACTGAGGAGTAATCTGGAGTGACCATGAACATATACGAGCAGCTGTTTCTTTTTGGTCAAAAAAACAGTCGCTTCGGCCGTACGGCTGACGTCGATATCTTTTATGATAACCTTGTCGATATCGACATCCATACCAAAATGGTCTTTGGCAATGCGTTCAAGAGCTGTCGTTTCATACATTTCATCGGTCATAGCTAGTATTAGCATATCATATTCCTTTGTGATCTTATAGACTTATGCTTACTTTTATGCTATAATATTAATAATAGTCATGCGGCAAAAAAAGTGTCGGACCGGTGGGTATTTTGCTTTTTACAGGTATAATAAAGGGATGGATTTTGAGGGACGATACAGCAAACTGAACGATGCGCAAAAACAAGCTGTCGATACGATTGACGGGCCGGTCATGGTCATTGCCGGGCCCGGAACAGGCAAAACTGAGCTTCTCAGTATGCGAACGGCCGCCATTCTTAAAAAAACCGATACGTCGCCCGAGAATATTCTTTGTCTTACATTTACGGAAAGTGGCGCAAATGCCATGCGCGAACGCCTCTTGCAGATTATCGGGCCGAGCGCCTACAAAGTCGCTATTCATACCTTCCATAGCTTCGGTACCGAAATCATTAACCAAAACGGCGAGTTTTTTTATCATGGCGCTACATTTCGTGCGGCAGACGAGCTAAGCTGCTACGAGATACTCCGTACAATTTTCGATGAACTGAGCTATGATAATCCGCTAGCTAGCAAGATGAACGGCGAGTACACCTATTTAAGCGACACTCTTCACACCATTTCAGAACTGAAAAAGAGCGGCCTGACGAGTGACGAACTGCTTCGCGTTATCAATGCAAACGAAGCCGTGCTTGATTTGCTCGAAGGTACACTTGCAACGCTTTTTGCCCAGCGGCTTTCCAAAACGATGACAGCAAAACTGCTTCCACTTGCCGAACTTGCCGCCGAGCATGCCGACACTGAGAAGTTGCCGGGCATTCCGTCGCTTGCCCATGTCTTTGCCGAAAGCCTCTACGCGGCGATCGACGAAGTCGATGCCACCAACTCCACAAAGCCACTTACGGTGTGGCGCAACAAATGGCTCAAAAAAAATGATGCGGGTGACTTTGTGTTCAAAGACCGGGAGCGGAATAAAAAATTACGAGCCGTGGCCGGTGTGTATTTCCAATATCTCTCTCGCATGCAGGAAGCTCAGCTGTACGATTTTGACGACATGATTCTTCGGGTGGTGCACGCCATGGAGGTATTTGGTGAGCTACGTTTCAATCTGCAGGAACAATATCAGTATATTATGGTCGACGAGTTTCAGGATACGAACCTGGCGCAAATGCGTATTTTGGCGAATCTGACGAACAATGATGTCGTCAACGGCCAGCCGAATATTTTGGTAGTGGGCGACGACGATCAGGCCATTTACAGTTTTCAGGGTGCCGATGTCAGCAATATCAACAGTTTTCGTGAACTGTTTTCGCAAACCAAACTCATTACATTAAAAGATAACTATCGCTCGGGTGAACATATTCTTGCACGTGCCCGAAGCGTTATCACCCAGGGTCAGGACCGGCTCGAAAATCGGATCCCGGAATTAGACAAGACACTGACCGCGCATAAACCAGACGGGGCGGTGGGACTGTTTGAGTTCTCATCGAAAAGTGATGAGCATGCTTGGCTGGCCGAAACCATCGAACAGGAAATCAAAAACGAGACACCAGCCGGTTCGATTGCCGTGTTGGCCCGACGTCACCATGAGCTCGTCGCGTTGCTGCCGTACCTCGAAGGGCGCGGCATCGCCGTTAATTATGAACGTCGTGACAACATTCTGGATCTTGAAGTCATTCAGACCATTGAACTCGTATCGAGCATTCTGATCGCCCTGTACGAAGGACGTCACAAGGACGCCGATAGTCTGCTTCCCGAACTTTTATCGCACCCCGCATTTGCCATTCCGCCTGCCACTATATGGCATTTCAGCCTGAAGGCATCGCAGCAACATCAGCTTTGGATGGAGGTCCTTAGTACCACGCCGGAATTTACCGCACTCCATGAATGGCTCGTCACTAGCAGCCAAGCCATCAAGCATTCTCCGCTTGAACGCATGATCGACACTATTATCGGCGTTCCTCCGGAAGATCGTATCGGCGAAGCAATGCCCGAATCGACGTTTACCTCACCATTTTATATGTATTATTTTGCTCCTGAAAAACTTATCAAGGTGCCGGATGCCTATTTGCGATGCCTTGAAGCACTCCGTACTATTCGTACGAAACTTCGTGACTATCAGGCAAACAGCGAACCGAAGCTCCAAACATTTCTTGAGTTCATCCGTATGCATCGCCAACTTGGAAGTAGCATAACGAGCACGCGCCCACGGCTCGAGACGGACCACGAAGCGATATCGTTGATGACCGCACATAAATCAAAAGGTCTCGAGTTTGAACATGTCTACGTCATAGGTGCCGTAGACTCCGCGTGGGGCGAACGCGTACGCACCCGAAGCCGGCTTATCGGATATCCGGAAAATCTTCCGCTCGCACCCTCCGGAGATACGTTCGATGAGCGGCTGCGGCTGTTTTTTGTCGCCATGACCCGCGCCAAGGCGGCATTGACACTTTCGTATGCCACGAGTGATGAGAGCGGCAAGGAACTGCTGCGGGCCAGTTTCCTTGTCCAATCTCCATGGCAGGCGATCATCAAACCGGCCGATACTCAGGTGCCCGCACTTCTTGAGAAAGAGAAGCGGTTATGGTACGGACCGTTAGTCAACCCGATTACTAATGAACTTAAGGCGCTATTGCAACCGATGCTTGAAACCTACAAGCTAAGCAGCACGCACCTCAATACATTTCTTGATGTTTCGCGCGGCGGGCCCCAGGCATTTCTCATGCAGAATCTGCTTCGTTTTCCGGCAAGCGTATCACCGAATGCCGGTTTCGGACTCGCTATCCACGCAACGCTTCAGCGCGCACACGCGCACCTTGCCGCTACCGGCAGCCAGCGCCCGCTTGAGGATATCCTCCATGATTACGAGCAGCATTTGCGGGAGCAGCATCTCGATGAAGATGATTTTCAGCAGTTTCTACAAAAAGGAAGCGACGTATTGTCAACATTTCTTGAAGCCAAATACAACTCATTTGCTAAAACGCAGCGCGCGGAGCTGTCATTCGCGGGACAAAATGTGTACCTTGGCGCCGCACATCTCACGGGGACGCTCGATCTCGTCGATATCGTCGATGACACGATCACGATAACAGATTACAAAACCGGCAAGGCAGCCTCGAGCTGGACCGGAAGGACCGACTACGAAAAGATCAAACTTCATCGGTATAAACAGCAGCTCATGTTCTATTACCTCCTTATCCTCCATTCACGCAGTTATAGCACCCTTCGTATCAATAAGGCAGTCGTACAATTCGTCGAGCCCACCAAGACAGGGGAAATCATCGCTCTTGAAGCGCAGTTCTCCCGCGAAGACCTAGAGCGCTTCGCGCGGCTCATTCAGGTGGTATGGGGGCATATTACAACGCTTGATTTACCTGATATTTCTTCATATGAACCGAATTATAAAGGAGTGCTTGCCTTCGAGAACGACTTGCTCGACAAACAGATAACTTGAATATGAGTATAATGTGTGTAATAATGGCATAAGTGCCCGGATAGAGCATTCCATGTTCTCTGGCAGCACCTAACCAGATAGGAAAGTTACCCTCATAGTCTCGGAGCTCCCTGTAATTTCAAACAGGGAAGTGCGGGGAGCTCCGTCCCAGCTTGTCAATCAATTTGATCGAGGAGGTGAATACTCATGTCGGATCCCAGGAGCGGTGAGCCGCAGCGCGACTAGCGCAGCGGTGGCGCGGATCAGGCCGATCTCGAAGAGGTCACGGTGATCTGCGCCGACTGATACAGTCAACCACCATCGAAACAGGGGTCAAAATGAGCATTTTCGGTCCGCATGGTACACCTGCTCGCGATCGCAGCGAGCAGCAGTGGAGGGACCGCCCGAAGACCGGCAACGGACAGCAGGGCGGAGGACAGTCCGGTAGGCCCGGATCGCCTTCGCCTCAGCCCGAGATACCGTCCCGCTGAGCAACGGTGACCGGCGGGGATATCCCCGCCGGTCACCG
>Ga0105032_100023_pt1 | contig 37676 bp, 61 predicted proteins | sample RS_126metaG_FD_91481 | JGI IMG/M metagenome (GOLD analysis project Ga0105032, IMG submission 91481) | Switchgrass associated microbial communities from Austin, Texas, USA, to study host-microbe interactions - RS_126 metaG | ecosystem: Host-associated > Plants > Roots > Rhizosphere | place: USA... | reverse complement strand
GGCCGGCACGCCCGGACCGTCCAGCACAGGAGGAACCACCATGACCACCGCTTTTCCGCCGTTCGGCCACGCCGTCGACTTCCAGGCCGCCTGCTCCAAGTGGAGCCCGCAGGACACCAACGGCGCCATCTGGGACGTCCAGGCAGCTCTGCCGTACGTCAAGTCCTCGATCTGGGCCATGGTCAACGGTTACTCGGCATGGGTCACCCAGTGCGAGCAGTCGTTGCAGGGCGGCCTGAAGGCCGGCATGCGGCAGGCCCTCGGCGAGGTCTACACCCCGCTGGTCACGGCCAGCCAGAAGGCCGGCGACCTGGAACGCGTGTTCGCGCGCGTGTACGCCGACGACCTGGCCCGCGTGAACACCCGCGGCGCGAAGACCCTGAACGCCCGCTGACCTGCCCGACCCTGAACGAACCAATGTGAGAGGGGATGTGATGACGACCTCCGCGCAGTCGACCCGGCGGCAACCCGCCCCGCCGCCGTACTCCGACTTCCGACACGGACCGGTCGCGGCGGCCTTCAACGCATCCGTAGGCGCCCTGTTCCTGACCACGATCGGCAAGTTCATCGGCCTGCCGCCGTGGCTCGGCCTGGCCTTCGGGCTGCTGCTGTCGCTGTGCCTGGTGTGGGCCGGCCACCACCGGCAACCGCGCCCGCTGTCGCGGGTGTCGATCGTGTACCGGGCGACGGCCATGACTGGCGCCGGCGTGTGGGTGTGGTGGCAGCTCGCCACCTTCCCGCCGGTGGCGTTGAACAACGCACAGATCACGGTGCAGCTCATCGCCTGGCCGATCACCGCACTCGCGGTCCTGGCCGGGGTGTCCGTGCCCCGGCTGCCGCTGGTGCTGCGGGTCGTGCTGCCCGGCACGGTGGCGCTGTTCAGCACCGTGCTCACCGTCGTCATGTGGCAGCCCGTATGGGCACTGGTGCGCACCGTCCTGACCGTCACCGACCGGCTGCCGTGGGGTCCGGAACACCTGGTCGACAACCTGTCGTGGCTCGGCTACTCCGCCCTGTCCCTCGCGTTCATCGCCGCGCCGATGGCGGTGCTCGGCGCGGTGTTCGCGAACCGGGAGCGGACTGCGGACGAAGAGCTGGCCCTGGCCGAGCGCAGCACCGGCGCCGCGAACTTGACGGCCGAGGCCCGCAAGATGCGGCGCCTGGTCTGCGAGCTGACCAACGAATGGACGGAGTGGAACGCCGCCGACGGCACGAAAACCAAGGTCGGCAACCTGAAGATCACCGATGTGCAGTTCTGGGACAACAAAGCCGGCGAAACGTACATCATCGACCTCAGCGGCAATAAGAAGGGCACCACCCGGTCCGCGCTGCGCCGCTACTGCGAGGACCTGGCCACCAAGCTGAACCTGCCCGAGGGCTGCGGTGTCGAGGTCGTCACGCAGAAAGGCATGCCGCGGGGGATGGCCGCCCTGGACGTGTGCCGGGTCAACGTGCTCGAACAAGAGCTGCTGTACCCCGAGATCCGGCAGCGGTCCATCCTGAACCCGCTGCCGATCGGCAAGACCCGCTCGGGCAAGGAGATCGGCCCGTTCTTCCGCGAGTCGTCCGCCTACGTGTGGGGGCAGAAAGGCTCCGGCAAGACCAACACCATCTCGGTGATCACCACCGGTGCGCTGCAATGCACCGACTGCCTCGTCTGGGTGATCGACTTGAACGGTGGCGGCGCCGCCGCGCCGTTCCTCGAAGCGTTCAAGGAGGGCCGCGTCAACCGGCCGTGCATCGACTGGGTTGCCACCACGATGGCCGAGGTCGTCGAAATGGCCGAGGTGGGCAAAGCCATCGCGCTGGACCGCAAGAAGTATTACCGCAAGCTCAAGCGCCTGGCCGACGTGAACCTCATGCCGGTCGGCAACGGCGGGGTTGGTCAGCCTCCCCCGGAGATCCTGATCATCATCGACGAGGGCAAGACGATCCTCGGTGCGACCGACTCCGACGACGACACCCGCGACGCGCAGAAGGCCCTGCTGGACATCATGGACCTGGCCCGCGACGCTGCTGTAAATATTGTTTTCAGCGGGCTGCGGGCCACTGCCGACGTCGCCGACACCGGGTTCAAGGCCGGCACCAGCATCCGCATCGGCATGCGGGTCATGGACTCGACCGAGCTGGCCTACGGCTTCGGCGACTACAAGCTCAACCCGGAGGAAGCCCCGTACAAAGGATCCGGGTTCGTGTGCGTCGGCCACGAGGAGAGCTCGATCCAGGTGTTCAAGGCGTACCACATCAAGCCGTCGCGGCTGGAAGCAATCGGTGAGCAGGTCACCGATTGGCGCCCCTACCTGGACGACCGGAGCCTTCAGACCGCGGGCGTGCGATACGCCAACCGGTGGCGGCGCACCGCCCGGACCATCTGGGACGACCCGCCCGAGCACGTGGTCAACTACGGCACCGGCCCCGTCACCCCCGCCGACCGGCAAGCCGCCAGCGCCGCCGCAGCCGGCCCGGTCCTGCCGCACAGCGGCGGAACCGCGACCGCGGTGCTCGACCCGCCCGCCGACGACCCGCGCCCCGCGGGCGGTTCGCCGTCCACGATCAGCATGCCGACGGGGGAGGGGTTCTCCGGCCTGTTCCACAACGCCACCCGCAACAAGGACGCCGACCGGGCCCATCGGCGGCAGCAGATCGAGCAGGCCGGCGGACCACCGCCGGCCGGACCGCCCACGGGCCGGCCGGCGGCCGGCGGCGACCCGGGCGAGCCCGACCTGGACGACGCCGAGCGGGAGCAGGCCGAGTTCGACAGGCGCTTCGCCGAGACCGTCAACAACATGACCGTGCTGCCCGCCGACCCGCGGCAGTGGCCGAGGATCCCCGACTCCGGCGAGGCGGAGCTGGCCAAGGCGCCCGACGGCAGCCGACAGATCCTCGAACGGCTGGTGCTGACGCGCGGCCCGCTGCGCTGGGACGAGATGCACGCCATGCTGGTGGCCGGTGGCGACTGGGGTCCGCCGGTGAAGATCTCCAAGGTGTGGATGGGCAAGCTGCTGAAGAAAACTGGCAGCAACGACCCTGTGGAGTGGCTGGCCAACCGGGTCAAGGGGGAGCCGTACGATCACCGGGACCGCCAGTCATAACCCGTTCGGGTAGTGCCGATAAGGCACAACGAGTATTGTAGAGGGCGGTGGCGCCCGGAGCCCTGGAAGCTCCCAGCCACCGCCCTCGAACCGTCAGAGGAATGGAACCGACCCCACAGGGGGGAGAGTCATGCCCGTCCCGGTGAACCCTGACCTGCTCATTGAGCCGCCCCGCTGCCAGGACAAACACCCGAAAAGCGGTCGCGACCCCGAACGAGGACAGTGCCCCAAGTGCACGGCCTGGGACCGGTACAAGGCGGCCAAGTTGCGCGACGACTACCGCACCGGCCGGCGCCGCCCTGGCGACGGACGCACCCCCCTCGCCACCACTGTCAAACGCGAGCATCAATGCCGCGCACCGGGACACCGATCCAGGCCGGTGGCCGGCTGTCAGGACTGCCGGGCGTGGCGCCGCTACGAGGCCGCGCTGCGCCGGCGCGCCGAGGCCGCGGGAACACTGGAACGCATGGTTGACGCGTACGTCGTTCGCGCCCACCTGCAAGTGCTGATGGACAAGGACACCGGCGGGTGGCACGCCAAAGAGATCGCCGCGGTGACCGGCGTGTCGTACGGCACGATCGTGACGATCGCCAGTGGACGCCGGACCGACAAGATCTTTCCCACGACGTGGGCGGCAATACGTGTGCTGGAGCCCAAGGGAGTCCGTCGAGGGCGCCGAACCAATCTGGTCGACGCGACGGAAGCCCGGCGCATCGTGCAAGGTCTCGGCGCTCAGGGCTGGACGCTGATCCACATGTCCCGTCTGATGGGGCACACCAGCAAGCACGCCGCTGCCAGGATCGCCGGCGGCGACTCAGAGTGGATCAGCGATGCCCTGCTGCGTGACGTTCGCGCACTGCGCGACAAGCTCGGACCGTACGACATCGGCCAGCTAGCCCGGCCGATGCCCGGCATGAATTCCCGAGCAGCCACGTACGCGGCGCGGCGCGGCTGGGTGCCGCTGGCCGCGTGGACCGGCAAGACCATCGGCGACCCCAACGCACAGCCCTACGCCCCGCAGCCCAGCAGCGAGCCGGACGAGTTCGAGCCCGACGAGATCCAGCCGGACGACGGTGTCAGCGGGCACACGGTCGCCTTCATCGACCCCATGCTGTACCCGCGCGTCCTGGGCATCGCGCAACGGGTCGAGGAGGTCAAGAACATGCGGCCCGACGACGACCGTGTGGCCTTCATCGACCCGATCGGCCGGGTTACCCGGCTTGAGGCGCACGCCGTCACCGCGGTCGCGGTTGATGCGGGCATGAGCTCATCTGAGATCGCCACGATGCTCGGCTACCCCACAGGCAACAAGAAGCAGCTAGAGGTGGGGGAGCGGCAGGTGGCCAGGATGCGCAACACGCTGCGCAGCGTGCAGGAATGGTTCGAGTCCGACCAGCCAGACGACTTTACCGAGTGGTTCTTCACCGCCCGCAGGTCGGCCGGCCGGAACCATATGCGGCGCCTGCTTCCGGCGCTGTTCGCCGTCCAGGGTGCGCCGTACGGGCCGGGGTGGACGGTGGAGCAGCTCGCCGACCGGTGCGGCGTGTCGGTCGAATCGATGGAGGAGTTCTTGGCGTGGGCGTCACGCGAGGGTGACCGGATGTGGGAGCGACCCCGTACGACCGCCGGCGGCCGGTCTGGGATGGCTGTATCGGGTTGCGCGGACAGGGTGTCGGCGCAGGCAGCCTGACACCCTCGTATTGTGGCGATACCCGGCAACGGGTACTGTTAGAGGTTGAATCCTGGACCCGACCAAGGAGATCACCGCATGAGTCAGGGCGACACCTACTCGCCGCGCACGGTCCGCGTCATCCTCGGCCTGGTCGCGCTCGCGTTCACTGCGACCGCGGTGTTCCTGGTCGACGGCTGGCTGCGCTGGCTGTTCGCCGCGCTGACCGTCATCACCGTGTGCGCCGTCGTCACACCGCCGTTCCGTCGGCCGGCGCCGTGACCGCCATGGAACCGATCACCGCCCCCACCACCCCGCCGGCGTGGCGCGAGCTGCGTGGCGCCGACCTGGTCGCCGCGCAGCTCGCCGCCCGCTGGTACGCCTGGCCGGACGACACGATCGGCGGATGGGCCGTCATGCCTGACAACAGCCCACCGTCGATCGGTGTCCCCGCCGTCGGGACCTTCCTGTCCGAGCAGACCGCCCGGCACATCGCCGACCTGCACAACGCCGCCCTCACCGACGCCGGGGAAGAGGCCCGCCGATGACCATCAGGAACCTGGGGGAGTGGCTCACCGGCACCGTCATCCCCACCGTCGTCGACCGCGGCCGGGAGGTGTTCACGGTCGACGGTGTGGCCTACCGGATCCGTTTGGCCTGGCTGGGCCGAGCGGTGGGGTTCGAGTACCAGACCCCGCGCTACCCGCGCGACGTGCGCCGGATCCGAGCGGCGGAACGGCGGCACCTGGACGAGTTCGAGCGCCGGATTCAGGCCGGTGAACCGTTCGTGCAGGTCGGCGACGTGATCCCGGCGCACCGGATCATCCCGGTCGACGTGGTCGAGGTCCGCAACTGCGATGGCGAGGTGTGGCGTCGGGCGGTGGGGGAGGAGCGGTTCAGCCCGTCCGACGATGACCTGCCCGTCGGGCTGCGGCAGCCGTACGACTGGGTGCACGAGGCGTACACGGGCGAGATCGCCGGGCACGCCACCGACCGGGGCGTGCTCGACTACGCGCCGCTGACCGTGACCGAGGTGGCGCAGCATGCCTGACAAGCGGATCTGTCCGGACTGCGACCTCGAACTGCAATGCCCCAACTGCGACGATCCGCGGCCCCGTGCCGACGCGGTGACCGTCGACTGGGAGCTGTTCAGCCCGCTCGGCCGATGGGAAACAGTTGTCAGGGTCGGCCGGCCGCCCAACTACGGTCCAGTGTGCATCTGGACCGCAGAGTCGGCCGGGCACCCCTGGCGGTACAGCGCCTCCACCAAGGTCGACGCTGTCCGACCGCGTAAGGCCCGCTACGGGAATCCGATCATCCGGGTCGCTGAGACCGGCGAACGCACCGGCCCGATCTGGGCAAGCGCGTGCCTGGACACCGACGACTACGTGATGCCCACCGGCCCCGGAATGATCGCCGCCGCGTCCAGGTCACCCGACGGCGCCGGCTGGACCGTCCTGGTGCAACTCGGCGACGACCGGACCCGCACCATCGAACCCAGCAAGGACAAGGCGCGCACCGCGGTCAGGGCCGCAGCCCGCCGCGCCGCGAAACTGTTCAACGTCAAGCTGATCCTCACACCCGAGAGCGAGACCAGGTGACCACCACGAGCGACACCCCGGCCGGCCCGGTCTTCCGGTCCCGGTACGGACCGCAGCAGCTCCGTGACCTGCTCGGCCTGGCCGAATTCCAGCACGAGCGCGCCATGCAGACCGGCATCATCCCGCGGCCCGACGCGGCCGGCGCGAAGTGGTCCGGCAAGGTCGCGCTCCAGCTCTACGCGGACCGGGTCGGGATCCGCCGCCACGCCGGCTCGGTGCCCGACCTCGGCGCAGAGCGGGCCGCGGATCTGCTGACCGCCCGGCTCGGCGTCCAGGTCGAGCCGCACGCCGTGCACGAGCTCGGCCGGCAGGGGCGGATCCTGATCGTCGGCTACTACAAGGACCACCCGCTCTACTGCGGCCGGACCTTGGAGACCTGGCAGGGGATCGACGAGATCGAGCAGGCCAACACCGTCGGCGAACGGCTCACCGCGGACCGGGCCGCCAACCGGCTCGGCATCCGAAAATCCGACTTCGCGCACCTCGTCCGGCTCGGCTGGATCAAGCCGGTCGCGTGGGGGAGAGGCCCGTACACCGCCAAGAGCTACAGCCCCGACGTGCCCCTCTACCGCGCCGGCGACATCACCGACCTGCTTCAGGACCCCGCGATCGACTGGGACGCCGCGCGGGCGGTGCCGGCCGGGAAACGATCCACCCTCGCCGCTCTGCCGGCCCGCAACACCGACACCCCGGAGGGGAACTGATATGCCCGACAAGACGGTAGTCCTCATCGACCGGCCCGGCGCCGAGGTCTACAACCTGGCCATGCTGAACCAGGCGATGGACGCCATCATGGCGGCCGGCACGCAGGAGGCCGGCCGCTACGCCCTGGTGTACACCCACGGCTGGAAGGCGAGCGACGCGGTCACGTACACCAACGCCGCCCAGATCTGCTTCGACAGCTCGATCGACCCGAACCAGCTTCCCGACCAGACCAACCAGCCGGTCACGCCCGGCCACCCGCCGTCCTGCGGGTGCGGGGAATGCGAATCCCGCCGCGCTGCGCAGGACAACCGCGGGCAACGCGAGGACCGGGAGGGGTGATGAAGAAGTACGAACTGGTTCTGGCCGCAGAGGATGACGATGACGTCAGCCAGACCGACCCCACCGGGCTGACCCGCGACGCCTACGACCGGCTGTACGAGGCGATCACAGACGCGGGGTTCGCCGTTGTCGACGGTCCGACACCTGTGATCGACGCTGCGCCATGAGGACGGAGGCGGAGCTGCGCGTCGCCCTGGCCGGCCTGGTCGAACGCCACGCGGCATTGCAGGGCAAGCCGCGCACGGGGGTGGCGTACATGACGGGAATCCAGATGACCGTCGAGACGCTTCGGTGGGTTCTGGGCGAGACCTGCGGCGGCCCGGGTGGTGAACACCCCTACGCCCGTCTCATGAAAGGCCAGGAATGAACACCGAGACCGGCGTGGCCAGGCCCGATCCGCGCCGGGCCGGGTCCTGGTGCCAGGAGGGCGTAGCCCACGATCACCAGGCGTGCGGATCGCTCTGGAACTCCAGCGACCCTGGTGACGTGGAGGCCGCAGCACGCTGGGCAGACGAACGCGGCGAGGAGCGGCGCGCCAGGATGCGCCAGGCCGCTGTCCATCTGCGCAGCCCGTACCTGTGCAACTGGGACGTGTTGGTTGCGTCGGCGCTGGCCGACTGGCTGGACGCGACTGCGGGCGGCACCGCCAGCGAGACTCAGGCGGACGCGGTGGCGGACGCCCTGCTCGCCGCGTTCGGAATCGACCGTGCAGGGTCAACCTGACATAACGGGTGTTATCGCCCTGGGGGGTAGTCGTGCAGTTAGATCAACAGGTGGCCGACCGGCTGCACCGCATGACCCTGGTCGCGGAGGACCTCGCGTCCCGTCCGGACATTGGACCGTACGAGGTCGGCGTCTTGCAACAACTGGTGGAAGTTGCCGGCCAACTCTCTGGCGCCAGCGTTGACCGTCAGAACAGGGAACGCTTGCGCCGCTACAACTGGTCTAGCCGGGCAGTCGACGTGCCGATTCCACAGTGGCCCTTGGCGAAGATCAAGCCGTACCTGACCAAGAAGTACGAGTGACCAGAGCGGAGATCAGATGAACCGCACGGCAGACCTGATCAAGGCGGCGGCCGACGCACTCGACGACGGCCGTGACCCCTTCCAGCAGGCGTTCCTGGTCGACCACGACGTGACGTTCGACGAGTGCATGATCCTGTCGCAGTTGCTCGCCGTGGGCGGCAGGTTGGTCGCGTTCGGGATCGAGAACCCGACCGTGATGCTCGGGGCCCTGAACGGTGCGCAGATGGCTGCCGCATACCAGCAGCTCAGCGCCGCGCTGCACAGGGTCCATACCCCGTGACGTACCTGGAGGCCACCACGCTGATCCACGGCGAGCAGCTCTACACCGACCTGCTCGACCGGATCCGCGGCGACCAGGACCTGGTCGCCGCGATGTGGACGGACGCCGAGAGCAAGCCCGACGAGCTGGACGTGCCCGGCACGCACTGGTCGGTCGTGCTGGCCGACGACGGCACACCCACGGCGTGGTGCGCCGGCCGCATCGAGGACGACGGCACGCTGAAATGCCACAGCAACTTCGAGGTGCCGGCCTCGCGGGGGCAGGGCATGTACGCGCTGGCGTACCACGCCCGGCACCGCGACGTGGTGCTCGCGTACCGCCGGCCCGCGGTGACCTACCTGTTCGAGCAACCCATCGCCCTGCACGAGGCCGACGGCTGGCAGCGAACCGGCGTGACCGGCGCCGGCGCGCTGGGCCACCGCTGGTGGCAGCTCACCCGACCGGCGACCGGAAACACCCGAACCCGCAGACCGCAAGGAGACCCGCGCCCATGATGACCGACGCCGCCCTGGCCGAGCGCATCGACGCCCCGCTGGCCGTCGACCGGGCCCTCACCCCGGCCGAGCACACCGCGTTCCGCAACCAGGTGCTGGTCGGCGGATACGCCGGCGCCACCCCGGCCGACTGGATCGACGTCGCCGCCGAACGTGACGACCACCTGGACGTCATCGAACCGTGGATGGCGCAGCACGCCGCACGCGCCATCGCCGAGCTGCGCGAGCGGCACCCGCTGCCCGAGCGGCTGATCGGCAGCGTGCTCATCGCCGCGATCTACGCGACGATCGCGATGTCCGACGCACCGCCCGGTGCACCGCACCGCACCGCGGTCGAGATCGCCGGCGACGCGCTGCTGTGGGCCCGCGGATACGCCGAGCGGTGCGGCTGGTCCCCTGGCACCCGGGCGCAGACCGGAACCTGCCCGGGCGGCCGGCCGGGCTGCACGGTCGACCACCACGTTTAGAGGAGCCGGCCAGGTGCGGGTCTTCGGTGTTCCCCGGCGCGCCGCCGAGGCGCGGGCCGCGGTGCGCCGACTGCGCCGGGAAGTCGACTACGCGATCCAAACCGGCCAGGGCGACATCCTGAACTCCGAGCTCGCTGAGGTGGTCGCCGAGGTAGCCGCGATCCTGGCGGTGATCGAACAGGCGGCCGGCGAATCCGGCGACCCCGCCGTCCAGCACGCACACAACCGGTTCGTTGGGCAGGTGCAGGCCATTTCGAACCTGCTCCGGCCCACCACATCAGAACAGCAATGAGAGGAGGGGAAATTGCAGACCACATTCAAGGTGTCGTACAAGCCCACCGTGGACGGGTCATTCGACGAGCACGGCACGTACGAAACGCTGGAGGCCGCGCTGGCAAGTACGCATCTCGGCAGCCCGGCCGAGGCGTACACCGACATCAGCAACTGGACGGAGGCCAACCGGAACACGCTGGTGCTGGCCACCCACATCACGAGGCAGTTGGGGCGCAGATCGCCGTGGCTGATCGAGACGATCGAGGTCCCCGAGACCGACGCCGACCGCATCGACCTAGCCGTCCTGCTGGCCCTGGAATGCAGCCATTACGAGGGCGACCACCACAAGATGTGGGTAATCGACCAGATGCTGAGGCACCTGCTCGGCGACAAGTACGACGAAACGATCGCCCGCTACAACGGCGATGAAGACGACGTCGAAGACGACGACGATTTCGACCGCGTCGAATGGGACACCGGCGTGGCGCCGTAACCGCCACAAAACATCCCACCTGGAGGGAACCGAGGAATGGGAATCACGATCGGCACGATGATTGCGGAGATCCGCGAGAACAACATCGCCAAGGGCTGGCGGTCCGCCGCCGGCGGACCCGGCGGCAACACGCTCGGCGACTACATCTCCCTGATGCACACCGAGATCGGCGAGGCGACCGAGGCGTACCGCGACTGGAAACTGGCCGACGCCACCGGCCCGCGGCACACGTTGCAGCTCAACACCTTCGGCCAGTGCGCCGAGTGCGACCGACCCAACCACGCCGGCCCGTACAAGCCGGAAGGGGTCGGCTCCGAGCTGGGTGGCGACCTGCTGATCCGGCTACTCGACACCGGCGACGTCTTCGGTTTCACCGTCTTCGACCCGGACTTCGAGATCGCCGACGTGGCCGACCTGGTCGTGGACCCGATCCGCCCGCGGCTGGTCAGCTTCGGCGACCACATGGCCTGGCTGCACCGCCGGGTCGACGCGCTGTGGACCAACCAGCACACCGGCCCGCTGGCGCTGCGCGCGCTGGTCACCGTCGCCCGCGGCTACGGTATCGAGCTGATGTGGGAGTACGAGCGGAAGATGGCGTACAACCGGACCCGGCCGTTCCGGCACGGGGGCCGGGCCCTGGTCGACACCGGGGCATGACCAACGCTTTGCCGAGGGGCGCCGGCGACTGTCGGCGCCCCTCCGGCGTGTGCCAGGGCAGCACGAACCCAGCGCGCCGGGTGTTGTCGTTATCCCGCATCGCCTACACTCGAACCTATGGAGAGTCACGACAGCGAGTTTGCCGCCGCCGGCGGATACGGCGCCGCCCGGCCCGACTACACCACCCGCGGCGGCGTCCAGGACGCGCTCGACGAGGCACGCGCGAAGTGGGACCACGCCGACGCGCCCTATCAGCCCACCGTGCTCGGCCTGATCCGCGCCGCTGAGGCCATGTTCGCCACCCTGTACCCCGGCGACGGCAAGGAGTGGGTGTACTTCATCGCGTTCAACTCGCATGGCCGCGCCGGCAACGGAGAGATCCACATGACGGAGCCCATCGTCAGCATCAACCAGATCAACCAGATCGAGGCGTACCTGCGCGACCAGTGCAGCCACGACGAAGCGATCGTGACCGGTTGGCAGCTCCTGAGCGGACCGGCCGGGTACCGACCATGACCGGCAGGTACAGCCACAAGGGCTACATGGTCGTGCTCGCCGCCGACCTGCGCGAAGAAGACGCCGAGGCGACCCTGACGGCGCTGCGCATGGTCCGCGGTGTGCTGGCCGTGCAGCCCATCGTGACCAACGGCGACGACCTGATCGCGCGCGCCCGCGAAGACCAGCGGTGGCGCGACGCCCTGGTCCGGCTTGTCCAGTATGGTCCCGACATCGTCCCTGACCGGCCGGCCCACTGACCCGGAGAAACAGCCACCATGACCAGGTTCAACCCGACCCAGCTCGCCAGCCTCACCGAGCACAGCACCGGGCTGCTCGACAGCATGAAACAGGCGATCCAAGACGGCCTGCGCGACCCGACACCGCTCATGCACTCGATCGGCAACCTGCTGATGGCACACGGCATGCCCGGCGCCGCGTTCGCCGTGCGCTCCTGGTTCGACCACGTCATCGAGGCAACCCCCCACGCACAGATCGGCATGCCCGTCGTGGCCCGGTTCACCAACACCGACAACACCAGCATCCTGCCCCGCCACCAGCTCACCCCCGAACGGGCATGGGCGGGCGACGCGATCGCCGCCCGGTTCGCCGCCGACCAGGTCCGCCTGTACAAGCTGCTCGAAGACATCCCCCGCGACCGGCGAGCCCTGATCTACCTGTTCCGGGCCCTGGAGATGTCGGCGGGCATCCTGCTGTCCTACGAAAACCCGCCCGAGGGCATCAAGCCAGGCCTGTACGAGCCGGTCGGCAACGGCCGATACCACCATCTGGGGAGCACGACATGATCCGCGCCACCGGCATCGACTGGCGCTCAACCGACTGGCGTGCGCTCGGCGCCGAGCAGATCGACCACGCCCCACCGGAAGGCCGCCTGGTCGCCTTCCACCGAGCCGTCTGGCAGGTCCGGGCGGTCGTCCTGCCCGTCGCCCTGGAAGCCCGCGACGTGCCCGTCTGGGAAGCCGCCGGCCGGCCCGACCGGCTGACCGCGGACACCTGGGTCGGCTGGCCCTACCTGGTCGATGCGCTGTGGGTGGCCGGGCACCGGCCGGTCGACCCCGAAGGCGACGGCCACCCGCTGCACGCCTTCGTCCGGGTCGGCGCCCGCCTGAACGGCGGGGCCCGCCGCTGGAACCTCTACCCGCCCACCGGCCGGTGGCCGCGGTGCTCGTGCTGCGGTGAACCGATGCCCTGCCACGCCGACCAGCTCGCCGCCCGGGCGGCTGCGGCCTGACCCGCAGGCCGGCGCGTGTTCGTGCCACCCCCACCCAATGGGGTTGCGCCGATCCGAGGCAACGCCTACCGTTGAAAACGCACCACCGAGGGACCCGCGGTGCAAGTCCACTCTCTACGTCACCCCTCAAGGTTACGCAGAGCGCCGCGGGTCCACCCAAAGCGCTTGCGCAACCGGGCACCACCTGCATACCGTCAACCCACCACCCCACCTTAGGGAGCCGACCGTGAACCGCTGGCACGCCAACAGGCCGCAGCACACGCTGCCGGCCATGGCTGCCTGCGCGTCCGGGTCGACCCGACAGGGAACCGACGAGCAGCTCAGCAAGCCCGCACCCGGGGAGGCGCCCACCAGCGCCTGAGCCAAGCGCCAGCGCGATGGCCGCCTCCCCGAACCGGGAGGCGGCCATCGCCGTTTAACCAACTGCATAGGGGTGTAGCTCAAGCTGGTAGAGCACCGGTCTCCAAAACCGGACGTCGCAGGTTCGAACCCTGTCACCCCTGCAAGGTCCCCCGCGCACCACGGCGGGCATGGACACGTCCGGCCCCGGCCGGGACTTGAGAACTCCACAGCGGAATGGCATGAGATCAGGACACGCCGGCGCCACCACGGGCCGGCCGGTCCTGGCAACACCTTTCGCCGGCCGACGTCGTACGACGCCGGCCGGCACATGGGGCCTTAGCTCAGTTGGTAGAGCTCCGGTCTGGCAGACCGGCGGTGGCGGGTTCGAGTCCCGCAGGTTCCACAGAAAGGGGTGCACCCGTACCCCGGCCCAACGGCCGGCTCTGCGGGTTGTGGTGGCCGGCCCGGTGGTTCCAGCACCTGGCCGAGCGCATCGGGCCGGGTGCTTGGCTCTGCGGCTGGAACCCGCATCCCCCCGGTTGGCCCCCGTTGAAACTTCGAGGGAAACCAGCGCCCGTCAGGTCCCGCGGGAGGGCGCCCCTCGGTGACGAGCTCCCGTGACGCACGCGGGTAGGGAGCTCCCCACATGGTTCGTGCCGCCGGCAATGAGGGAGGGCTGACCACTCTTCCCGCGACCGGTCCTCGCGCCTGTCCGGGCCAGAACCCCGGCAGGGCAACACGGCGGCCGACAGAATTCGTCCACCTAGCTCAGTCGGTAGAGCGCCGGTCTGAAAAGCCGGAGGTCCGCGGTTCGACCCCGCGGGTGGGCACGTCGTCGCCGGACTGGTCAGGGCGCCATCCCTGCCGGCGGCGGCTCCAACAGCAGGCGCCATCGGCACTGCCGGGGACAGGTTCCCTGATGGCAGCGATGCGCGCCGAATGGGCCCGTGGAGCAGCGGAACGCTCACCACCCTCTCACGGTGGGGACGCCGGTTCGATCCCGGTCGGGCCTACAAACGCGCCGGCGCCGGCGCGTCCAGTCGCATAGTGATCCGTTGGCAGCGGAACGAGGGTGCCAGGTGGAGATGGCCATCTCGCCTGGAAGGGTTCGAGTCCCGACGCTTGTCCACTATGCGGCGCCTCGCGGGCGTAGCTCAATGGCAGAGCTACTGACTTCCAATCAGACGACGGGGGTTCGATTCCCCTCGCCCGCTCTTGGCGGCGGACGTCGAGCGCCGGCCGGCCGGGTTGCGCAGCCCGCCGACCGGCCGCCGCGGGTAAGCGCACCCACGACAGCTCTTCAGGTCACCGCCAACACGCTATGGGACCTCGGCTAATTGGCAGGCCGCCCGGCTTTGGTCCGGGTCATGGGGGTTCGAGCCCTCCGGTCCCAGCTCGATGCCCTGGTAGCCCAACGGCAGAGGCGGCGTCCTCAAAAGGCGCAACGGTGCGGGTTCGACTCCCGCGCAGGGCACCATGCCGGCGTAGCTCAGGTGGTCCGAGCACGTCCTTGGTACGGACGAGGTGGGAGTTCGAGTCTCCCCGTCGGCTCTCGATGCGACGTAACGCTCAATGGCAGAGCTTCCCCCGCCCTTGAGGGGGAGGATGCGGGTTCGAGTCCCGCGGTCGCAGCAAGGAGGAAGCCGTACCTGGGCATCCGCGACCGTGAAGAGCGGCCGTCAGCGGGTGAGGACTCCAGTCATTCGGTTCGAGCCCGGAGCGGCCTCCCCGATGCGGATGTAGCGCAGTTGGCAGCGCGTCACCTTGCCAAGGTGAAGGTCGCGGGTTCGAACCCCGTCGTCCGCTCTACCCCGGATCATCCCGGGGAAACACCCGCCGTCACGCATACTGATCGAGGGAGGTGACCCGATGACGACGGACGTGCTCGTGCTCAACGCCGACATGGAGCCGTTGCACCGGGTCAGCTTGCGGCACGCCATCCGGATGCTCGTGCGGCAGGTCGCCGACATCCACGAAGCGCACCCCGACCGGCTGATGGGTGTGTTCCCTGTCCCGGTCGCGGTCCGCCTGGTCCGCTACGTGTACGCGAAGTGGCGGCACACCGCAGGGCCCGCCTGGACCAAGCCGGGCGTGCTGAAGCGCGACGGCCACCGGTGCGGCTACTGCGGTGGCGCCGCCAGCACGGTCGACCACATCGTTCCCCGCTCGCGCGGCGGAGCGAACACCTGGGCCAACAGCGTGGCCGCGTGCTACGGCTGCAACCAGGCCAAGGCCGACCGGACACCGGCCGAGGCCGGCATGCGTCTTCGGGTCAAGCCGACGGCGCCGACCTGGGCGAGCTTCGCCCGGGCCTGACTTCCGGGGCGGGAGCCTAGCGGCTGCGCGACGGAAGCAATTCGGCCGGCGGGTCCGCTAGCCCGCCGGCCAGCCATTCCCTCGTCGTCTAGTCGGCAAGACACGCGGCTCTGGACCGCGGAAGCTGGGTTCGAATCCTGGCGAGGGAGCGTGAGGGAGTAGCTCAAGCAGAGAGCAGCTCACACCGCGGGCCGCGGACACCGCGGTCGTGGGAAGATGCCGAGCCCCTCAGCGGCCGGCCTCCCTCGCACCTGTCCACGTAGCCCAACCGGTAGAGGCACGGCGGGATTGGAACCCGCACTGGCGACGCCCTCAACGTCGAGATGATCAGGCCTTCGGGGCGGTGAACGGAGGAAGGCTGACGCATCACGCACACTGCCTAGCCGCCCCACCAGGCCGGCGGTTGCGCTCGCGGGGGCGTGCCCCACTTGTAATGGGGATCCAGCCGGTTCGACTCCGGCCGCCGGCTCCAACTCGCCGATGTAGCTCATCAGGTAGAGCACCGCCCTCGTAAGGCGGAGGCGCCCGGTTCGAGACCGGGCATCGGCTCTGGGCGTAGCTCAGCGATAGAGCGCCCCCACCTCGCCCGTGAACGGGTCGACACGGACACGGCCGGTGCGTACGGCCGGAGAGGGGACGAAGGGGGAGGTCGCCGGTTCGACTCCGGCCGCCCTGACCACATGCGTTCGTGGTGGAACTGGTAGTCACGCTGCGCTCAGACCGCAGTGCGGGGTGACCCGCGTGGGGGTTCGACTCCCCCCGAGCGCACACAGCTCGTGCACACCGTGGCGCAACGGCAGACGCGCCGGCGAGGCCGACCGGTGCCCTTCGGGGCGTGGGGGTTCAAATCCCTCCGGACAGCACGAGGACGGGCCGGTCGCGGGCCCTGCACCCACCCAACCCGGCGGGGCGGTGGCGGCGAATCCGCGGAACCTGGCAACGATCGTGACGCACACGACGACCAGGATCGGGACAGGGCGGGGACGGGTCCCGCGCCGTGCGCAACACGGAGATGCCGGTTCGACTCCGGCTTCCCGACCATGGGGTTGTAGCTCAGAGGGTAAGAGCGGCGCTCTTGCAAAGCGCAGGACGGGGTTCGAGTCCCCGCTACTCCACTCGGTGGTGTAACAGCCTGGCCAACCCGGACGCGTACGGGAAAGCTGGGCCGCGGGAGAGTCCCGATGGACAGGGGCGCCCCGGTTGCCGGTGACCGTACAGGCCGGCGTCCGCACACCACCGCACTGCCGTCGTAGCTCAGAAGAGAAGAGCGCCGCCCTGTCAAGGCGGAGGTCGCGGGTTCGAGTCCCGTCGGTGGCGCAGTACCAGGAGTGAGAAGTGCACGCCCGCGCGCGGGTAGTCCGGGAGTCACGCCCCGGCTGGGAAGCCATGGAGTCGTGGCAGAGAGGCCAATCGCGCCGGGTTGCTAACTCGGATCGGGTAACACCGACGGGGGTTCGAATCCCTCCGGCTCCGCTCACCTGGCCGAGGCGCGGCCGTTGCGGTCGAGATGCGTCACGTCCAGGCGGAGCCGCTCGGCCCCGCGGCGCATCGCCTGGATGGAGGCGCCGGCGTGCCGGCTCTTGCCGAGCCGCTCGGCGACATCACCCCACGACCGGGCGTCCTGCACCGCGGCGCGTAGGTCGTCGTCGGTGTACGACCGGGCCGACGCGGTCGCGATACCGGAGGTGTCCAGGCCGTATTCGGCGGCCAGGTCGCGCAGCACCTTGCTCCGGGCATCCGGCGCCCGACCGAGCCGCGTGTTGACGTCCGACCAACTGCGGGCGCCGACCAGGGCGGCGGCCAGCGTTTCCTTCGAGTAGCGCGGCATCCCCCCACTGTCGTCGATCGTGAGGATCAACGCAAGTAGAGAACTCGGTGTAGCTCAGTCGGTCAGAGCACCTCGCTGATAACGAGGAGGCCGGCGGTTCGATCCCGCCCGCCGAGACCATGCCCCTGTAGCTCAGCGGACAGAGCACCAGACTACGGATCTGGGTGTCGCAGGTTCAATTCCTGTCAGGGGTACGCATTCGGGATATGGCGCAGTTTGGTAGCGCGTCTGACTGGGGGTCAGAAGGCCGTCGGTTCAAATCCGGCTATCCCGACTCATCTGGGTGTGGCTCAGCTTGGTAGAGCGTTCGGTTCGGGGCCGAGAGGACGGGAGTTCAAATCTCCCCACCCAGACTTTTCCTGGAGGATGGCGCCCAGTGGTGGGCAACCGGTCTCGAAAGCCGGGCCGTCGGAAACGGCGAGGGTTCGACTCCTTCATTCTCCGCCATGCGCCGGTAGCTCAGTCTGGTCAGAGCTGTGGACTCTTAATCCATAGGTCGTCGGTTCGAATCCGACTCGGCGTACGCATTGCCTTCGTAGCTCAGCGGATAGAGCGGCGGTTTCCTAAACCGCGACGTCGCAGGTTCGAGTCCTGTCGAGGGCACGTGAAGGGTTCCGCCAACGTAGGCCAATGTGAACTGTGCTGCCTGCCAGGGCGTACGGTGACCTGCGCAGAAAACGGTGGCGGTACGCCGTCTGGCAGCGGCGTGAAACGGTGGTAACTCAATTGGTAGAGCCGGCCGTTTAAGGCCGGGGTTCCGGGTTCGAGTCCCGGTCACCTACCCTGAACACTATTCGGGCCGCTAGCTCAGTGGAAGAGCTGCCGACTTTTAATCGGAGTGTCCGGGGTTCGATTCCCTGGCGGCCTACTGCGGGTTGGCGCAGTTATGGAAGCGCGCTGGGCTCATAACCCAGAGGCCACCGGTTCGAATCCGGTACCCGCTCCCGTCCGGCTAGCTCAGTGGGAGAGCGCCGCCTTGACTCGGCGGAGGCCACAGGTTCGAATCCTGTGCTGGACACGCATGGGGTCGTATACAAAAGGACAAAGTGGCTGCCCTTTCAAGGCAGATTGTGCGGGTTCGAGCCCCGTCGGCCCTACTTCGATCTGGTGTCGTCCAACGGCAGGACGGCGGACTGTTAATCCGCGAATGGGGGTTCGATTCCTCCCACCAGAGCTTCACATTGGAGGGGCCGGCCTGGTTTCGGAACCGCGCCTGGAAAACGCGGGTGCTCACGCACCGAGGGTTCAAATCCCTCCCCCTCCGCGCACGCCCGGCTAGCTCAGTGGGAGAGCGCTCCGTTCACACCGGAGAGGCCGCTGGTTCAATCCCGGCGCCGGGCACGGTAGGTGTAGCTCAGTGGGAGAGCGCCGGGTTGTGGTCCCGGAGGCCGCGGGTTCGATCCCCGTCACCCACCCCAAAGCCCCTCGTGGACGATTGGTTGTCCAGCAGCCTGTAAAGCTGTCGCGCTTGCGCATTCCCGGTTCGAGTCCGGGGAGGGGAACTCATGCCGGCCAGGTGCGCTATGGTGCGGGCAGGAAGGCGACTTCCGACCCAGCCTTAGACCCCGCCTCGTGCGGGGTCTTCGTGCATCTGCGGCCGGCGGAAAATGCCCTCGTAGCTCAGTGGATAGAGCGTCCGCCTCCGGAGCGAAAGGCCGCGGGTTCGATTCCCGCCGAGGGTACGCATGGCCTTGGTGAGTAGCAGGTGCTGCTGCCCGCCTGCAAAGCGGGTCACGTCGCCCGGTTCGAGTCCGGCCAAGGCCTCTCGCTCGCGCTCATGCCGTTCCGCTGTGCGGTTTCGACAACGTGGCCGGGCCGGCGCCCGCCTCGGACTCATAACCCGGGAGAGCTCGGTTCGACACCGAGGGCCACGACTATCAGGAAGCCCTCGCCTGGGCATCGGGGCGAGGGCTTCCTGAGCTGCGGTGTGTCCGGGTTCAGCGGCGAGGCCGACGTCCCCACTGGTTGACGTCCCTGAGCGCCTTACGGACCGCGGCGCCGATCTCGATCCAGCCCTCCGAAGACTCGTGCCGGCTGCGGCCCAGATCGGCGATGCCGCGCTGCATGTCGAACAGGCCGACCTGACCGCGGGCCCACCGCTGTGCCAGCTCGGCCAGCTTGTCGGTCTCGTGGAACGGGCTGCCCTCGTGGCTGCCGAGGTCGTAGCCGCGACGCACCAGCGGGATCGCGTTGAGCTCGGCCATGAGGGTGCGCATCTGCTGGGGCGCGTTGTCCGGCAGCGCCGGCGCCGGGCGGTCCGGGGCGTCGAGCCGGCCGATCGCCCGGTCGATCAGGTTGGCCGGGCTGCTGCCGTCGGGGAACTGGTTGCGGATGCGGCGCAGCTCGGCCAGCGCGTGGTTGGTGTCGTGGTCCTGCGACGAGATACCGCCGCCGAGGTCGGCCAGGACGTTGCCGAGCGCGTGCCCGTCGACCTCGTAGCGGCGGCCCTCGTCGCCGAGGCCGTCCCACAGCCGGCCGATCGCCGAGTTCATGTGCACCCGGCCCTGGTCGCGGTCCCACGCCCCGTTCGGCGGCCTGATCTCCTCCGAGCTGCGCGGCGGCAGGTGCTCGGCCCGCTCGGGGGTGACCGGGAACGGTTCACCGATGCACATGACGTCGCGGTCCTGCCCGCCGATGCGCACCGCGGCGGCACGGTCGTCGTCGCCGAGGGCGGCCTGGTTCAGCTCGCCCCTCAGCCGCACGTCCGGGTCTTCGATCATCTGGTCGAGCACCCGATCGACGTCGGCGCGGTCCAGCGCCGGGTCGAGATGCTTCCGCACGTCCTTCATCATCACGTAGTTGTTGCCGCTGTCCGGATCCTTGTCGGCCAGGGCCCGCCGGTAGGCGGCCTCGATGGCGTCGCGGATCTGCGCGTCGGTGGGCGGCATGGGCTTGTCCTCCGTGGGCTGCGCCGGCGCGGGGTCGGGGGTGGCGGCGGCCGGCGGGGCGTCGGCCAAAGTAATGCCGGCGTCGACCACGGGCAGCGAGCTGCCCGCGCCGGCGCCTTTCGCTGCACCGCGGCGGCGGCTGGGCTTGGCAGGGCTGGGTCCGTTGCGTCCCCATCGTGCGCGCCCGCCTTTCGGGCCGACGCGGCAGATCATGGGGGTGTCGGCGTTGGTCAGGCCGGTGGCGCCGAGCGGCGCGCAGTACGAGCCGGGGTGAACTGTCACAGGTCCTCCTACGTGTCAGGTCGGGTTCACCATTCGAATGTAGGCGTTGCATGGGATCGACACAACGCGGATGGGGTGATGTGACACGCCGACGGAAGGTTTTCGGTAGGCCTTCGGCAGGAACCAGCGGTCAAGCCAGACATAATGGGCGCGTGGCCCTGCATCGAGCACCCCACCAGCGCCGGCGCGGCCTGATCGCCGCCGTGGCGATCGTCGTGGCCGGCTCGATCGCGTTGGGCGCGCTGATCTACTGGCAGGCCACCCGCCACGACCAGTACGGCCGCGACGTCGGGTGCGCGCTCAGCCAGGTGCAGGGCGTCGACAGCGACGACTGCGACGACGACTGACCTCATCCCGAACACGACAGCGGCGCCCCTTAACCGTCGGAGGGGCGCCGCTGTCGTGTATGTGACGCCTGTTACGCCAAGAAGGCCTATTTTTACGCAGAACCGAGCCCCGTTCGTGTGGTGTGCTCTCCGTGTAACGACGTAACACGGAGAGCGAGCGGCCCACGCCTTGGCCGGGTCCGGACCGCTCGACTCTCTCCGACCTGGCGGAGGAGTTCATCATGCACGACATCGACACCGTTCGAGCGATCACCGCGCTGGTCGCGTTCGCGTTCGGGCTGGCCGGCCACTACGTCGGCGACCATTGGTTGCAGACCGACGCGCAGGCCTGCAAGAAAGGCCTGAACGGAGACCAGGGCCGAATGTGCGCCATGTGGAACTGCGCCAAGCACGTCGTCACCTGGTCGGCCACCGTGGTCGTGTGCATCGCTGCCGCCGGCTGGTGGCTGAACCTGCCTCTGCGGCCCGGCTGGCTGGCCGCGGGTATGGCCGTCAACGCCGTCACCCACTTCGTCGCCGACCTGCGCACGCCGCTGCTGTGGCTGGCTCGACTGGCCGGCCGCGGGGCATACCTCGACTACGGCAACGTCGTACGCAGCTCCGGCCCGGCCGAGGTCGGCCCGGGCACCGCCTGCTTCCACCTCGACCAGTCGTGGCACATCGCCTGGCTGGCCGTGTCCGCGCTGATCATCGCCGGCCCGATGTGAAGCCGACTATCGTGGGTGGTGAGCGGCTGACCGGGGGTCCCTGCTCCGGCACGCCTTTGACCGGTCAGTGACGGCCAGGTGGTGCCGCGACTCGGCCCGGCAGCCGCTCTCGCCGTCACCCAACGTATATCGGTTACCGCCCGGTACGGGTGCGAGCCCCGGCATGGAGATCACGAACCGGGAATTGTCATACCCATCCACTACGATCAGTAGTGGACAAACAGGCAGGTAGGCATCACACTGGCACACGTGACCAGTGAGAGCAGCCGTCTGCCCTACGGGACTTCACCCCCGGGAGGCGCCATGACCGCACCGCGCACCGCGCCGTTCCTGCACATCGGCGGGCCGTACGACGGTGACCAGATGTTCGCACCGGTCGACGAAGACGGCACCCCCACCGAGATCAACATCGTGGAGGACATGACCTCCGCCGACCTCAGCCTCAGCCCGCTTCAGGGGCTGAGCGCGAAGATGCTCCGCGCCACCTACGAGCGGGAGGAGCGGTTCGGCGACGACGGCTTCTTCTACGTGTTCGTGTTCCGCGGACAGGACGTGCTGGACAACGCGGCCTGACACCCGCGGGTTGTCCCCTCGACGACGCACCCCCCGAGCTTGTACGGCTCGGGGGGTGCGTCGTATCCAGACGGGGCAAGGTCAGCCGGCCGGCTCGGTGCGGACCACCATCCACCCGGGCGGCGGCACATACCCGTCGATCGTCGCGGCGACCTGGTCGGTCATCAACTGCGACGGCGGCAGACCCAGCGCGGCCCGCCACCAGCCGGCCCGGGCGTGCTGGCCGGCCGCGTCCGCGGCGGCCGTCAACAGGTCCAGGGTGCCGTGTTCCAGGTGCCCGCCGGCGGCGATCGCCGCGGTGACGTACGGGGCGGCCCGCCACGGCGGGATCCGGTCGATCGCGTCGGTGGGGATCTGCCGCTGGTGCACGCCGGCGATGATGACGTCGTCGGCCGCCCACATCCAGTCCGCGCGTTGCAGGCAGCAGCCTTGCGCGGTCTCGCTGATCGGCGTCACAGTGGGGCTGCTACTCCACTTCATGCCGCCACCCCGATCCGCTCGGCCAGGCCCCGCAGCCGCTCCCCCGCGGCGCGTCGGCGCGCCGCGTCCAGCAGCCCCCGCACCGTCTCCACCATGATCGGGTCGCCGTGGACGCGTTGCTTCGCGATCCGCTCGGCGGTTTCGATGAACCGGACCGCCCGGTCGTCCTCGCCGATCTTCGCCATGGCGCGGCCGGCGTCGATGTAGAAGCACGCCTGTCGCGACGCCGACGGGATGATCATGGGGTTGGTGTCGGTGATGATGGGCATCGCGTCCAGGGGATCCCCGCCGTCGGTGATGATGGCCAGCTCCCACAGCCGCACGTTGGTGGGACCGAACATCAGCGCGAACGTGTCGGTCTCGCCCGTGCGCCGCGCCAGGACGCTGGCCTCCGCGAGCGGGGCGACCGCGTCGGTGTTGCGGCCGGCACCGACCAACGCGAACGCGTTGGTCAGGTACAGCATGCCCAGCATCTCCAGCCGGCCGTGCCGATCGCCGGCCTCGTCGAGCCGGATGATGGCCCTGCGGGTGAGCAGTTCGGCCCGCTGGTGCAGGCCGCAGCCGAGCGCGGAATGCGCACGCGCCCACTCCCCGAACGCGAGCATCACCGGGTCGCCGAGCATGATGGCGGCCTGTCGGGCACGGTCGGATGCGACGGTAGCGGCGGCCACCTGCCCGGTGTACCGGACAGCGAAGCTGGCGGCCTCGGCGACCCGCACGAGCAGGGTCAGCGCCTGGTCCCGGTCGGGGCCGGCCGTGGCCGTGTACAGGTCCCGCACCAGCGCCGGCAGCAGCCGGGTCAGGCGCGCGTAGTCGCAGGCCTGACGCAACGCGATCGCCGCCGCGGACCGATCGGTGAGCGCTTGGATCGGCTCCGGGGTGCCGTCGCCGGCCGGTGGGAAGTCCAGGTCGGTGTCGACCAGGGTGCGGACGGTGTCGAACGCCGCCGCCGCGGTCTCCGCGCCGTCACGCCCGCCGGGCACGACCACGCCGGTGAGCGCCTCGACCGGGCAGCGCAGCGCCTCGGCGATCCGGGCGATGATGAACCGGTTGTCGCCTGCGTTCAGGCCGGTCTCGATGCGGCTCAGCGTCGACTTGTTGATCCCGACCAGCCCGGCCAGGGTCTCGATGGACAGGCCGCGGGATTGTCGGCGCGCCCGGATCCGTGCGCCGACCCGGTCAGCGTTCTCTCTCAAGGTCATAACGGTCACATCCTGACGTTGGCATCCCCACGGTACGCGGGATTGCGAAAACGCAACACCCGGTACGTGAGGGCGCCATACGTTCGATTCATTCATCCGGCGTGACGAATCGGACCGTCAGCCGGTTGTACGAGCAAGGGAGCAAAATTCACCTACCTGGAGGGTGAGATGGACGGAAAGGCAGCCAGCAGCGGACGTCGACCGCCGTGGTGGCAGCACCTGGTTCCGCCGAGGTGGAGGCACCAAGCCCCCGCCCCCACCTCGTTCGGCCCGGCCAGCAACTTCGCTGAGCAGCAGGTCGAGCAGCGGTTGCAGGACCCGCAGTGGGCCACAGAGCGCGATCCGGGCGACATCCTGACGCGGCAGCCCAGCAAAATCCTGGGCAACCGTCCAACGTTCCCGCCTGGCGGTCACGGGGCGCCGGCAGCCAACCAACGCCCTTACCCGGCCTGACCGTCAGGTACCACCCTGGCAGCTCGCGCCCCGCGGCGACACCCCGCCGCGGGGCGCGAGTGTGTGACGCTGGCGTTATGCCGATACGCGTGGACGCGGTAACGTGACCGGGTGCCTGCCCCCCGAACCCGCTACGCGCCCGAACCGAGCTGGTTGGACCAGCTCAACGCGGTCCGGCAGTACGTGGCCGAACACGGCCGGTTCCCGGCGTCGAACTCGCTGAACCCGACACACGCGGCGCTGGCCACATGGTGGATGACGAACACCGCGGCCGGCAACCTGGCCAAGCTGTCCACCAACCGGGCCAAGGCCATCGCCGAAACCTACCGGATCTGCGACGAACGCCGTGAGGAGCTGCGCCAGGAATCCCGGCGGCGCCGGTTGCAGGCGCATCGGGAAAGGAACCGGTCGGATGCCCGAGCTCGCGCACGCAAACAGATCCGGGCTGCCGTCAAGGCCCTCGACAATCCGTACCTGGTTCCCGGCGACCGGGAGGCGTTGCTGCTGCGGATCGACAATCCCGACGACAACCTGTCCGAGCTGGCCGAGAAATCCGGCATGACCACGTCCAGGTTCTCGGCCAAGCTGCGCGGCGCGTTGACCCGCACCCAGTTCAGCAGCAGCCAGGCCGGCCGGCGCAGGCTTTCGCGGGATGAGCAGATCGTCGCCAAGCGCGAGGCCGGCGCCAGCTACGCGGCCCTGGCCGCCGAATTCGGGCTGAGCCGGGCACGCATCGGGGCGATCCTCGCCGAGCAACGGAACCGTTGAAAGATCGCGGCGCCCGGCAGGTCGTTGGGCCCTGCCGGGCGCCGCGAAGGCAGCCGGCCGGGACCCGAACCCGACCGAACCGCCGAAGGTGATCTCAGTATCGTCCGGGGACAGCCCCGGCCGCAGGCGTTTCGGCTGTCTGTTCCCGATCGACCGCGTCGTCTGCTTCGAGCAGCGCCCGAACTTCGCTCTCCCGGAACCGTCGGTGCCCGCCCGGCGTGCGGATGCTGCCGATCCGGCCGGCCGCAGCCCAGCGGGTCACGGTCTTCGGATCGACCCGGAAGATCGAGGCCACCTCGCCCGGAGTCATCAGCCGGCCGCCTTTGTCCGTGCCTGTGCCGTCCATGTCACTACCCCCGCGGGTGAATGGATCTCTGATATGGGGTCAGTGTATGGGCGGCACCGTAAGCAAATATCCGTTTTGTTACCTACTGCTTGTCCTTGGTGCGGCGCGGCCGGGTCTGCTTCGGCTCCCCCACCACCTTGAAGAACGCGCCTCGTGCAGCCCGGCGCGGCAACCGGCCGGTCCCCTTGGCCTGTACCAGGTACTGATCCTTGTTGGTGTAGTCGCCGCGCTCGCTGATCACCTCGTCGGTGTCGATGTCAAGGATGATCTCTCGCCAGCGTCCGCAGCCCTGGTCATTGATCCGGCGTGCGCACAGGATCCGCAACATCCGTTGGCCCTTGTCGCGGTATGCCAGCCGATCCGCGGCCGGCACCGGCACGAGCACCGGCATGTGCCCGAGCGTGCGGCAGGCCAACGCCACCGCCGACATTGTCTTTGTCCGAGCGTCGATCTTGCTCATCAGTCCTCCCCGACCAGCCGTCGCAGCTTCTGCTGCAACTTGTCCAGGTCGCGCTCCGCGGTCCGCCGCGCCGCCTTCTCCGCCGCCAAGGTCGCCCGCAGGTCCTCGTTCTCGCTCGCGAGATTGGCCAGCACGGTCTCCCAGTGGGCGACGTGCCCGGCAAGCTCCAACAGCTCCCTCAGGGTCATCGTGTCGGAGCCCGGCGGCAGCGTCACCACCTCGCCGTCGGCGGCCGGATCCTTACGGCGGCGACTGGACCCGCCCAACGCCACCTCGTGCTCCGCGCCGCGGTGCGCCTTCACCTCGCCGCGGGTCCCGGTGAAGTCCGGACAGTCGTTGCAGCCGTAGACCTGCTCGCCGTTTTCGAGGGTGAGAACCCGGTATCCCTTCAGCGGCACCAGCCTGCCCATGTGCGCCGACAGGCCGGACGAGAGAACCTCGTCTTTGACGACCTTGACGCCGTCCACCTGGTCCCGGACGAAGTTGGGCGGGTACAGCGCCTGCTCGTCGTCGTCGAGCTCGCCGGCGGCCGGCGGCTCCGGCTCGGGCTCCGGCGCCGGATCGGCCGCCGGCGGAGGCTCATCCTGCGCGGCCGTTCGTCTCCGTGTCCGCGTGGGGGCTGTAGGCATCGCGTGTCCTCTCGTCATGTCTGAGATGTTTGCACCGAATCAGCGTGTCCGCCGTAGACGGTAGCCCCGCCGTTCGATGCGAGAACGACCAAAACGGCCACGACACGCCGACGTTCGGGATCCAATAAGCAGATGCGCCGGACACCGCGCGCACAATCAGCCAGTCGGGCGCCGGCACGCGAGGAGCACGATGCGTATCCCAGACGATCTGCACGACGACGACCGGCTGTCCCGCCAACAGTTGATCGACTCGTTGCGCTGCTCCCGCAAGACGCGCCGGTTGTCGCTCGTCCGGATCGGCCGGCTGCTCGGCATCAGCACGACCGCGGCGTCCGCCATCGAGGACCGCACCACCTGGCAGGCACGAACGATCATGACGTATGCGCGCACCATCGGCTGGCGCATCCACTGGCACCTGATCGACCTCGCCCCGCCCGACGACGGCGACGTGATGGCCGCGGTGCTGGCCGCCGGCAACACCTCCACGCCGGCCAGCGAAGACCGGGTGCACTGGCAGCGGACCTGTTACGACCTCGTCCGGGTCCGCCGCGCCACCATCACCGCCGTCGCCATGGGCGAACGGATCGGTGTCACCGAGAACGCCGTCCATCACTGGGAGGCCAATTTCGACGGCTCCAGTGTGATCGCCGCGCAACGTCACGCCCGCGCGCTCGGCGGCCGGCTCGACTGGGCCCTGCACCCGGTCGTGTCGCCGCTCGTATCCGTCGTGCCGTCACCGCGGGTGGCGTGATGGGCCGCACCGTCGTCGACCTCGACGACCGGGACCTGGCCGTCCGTGACGCGCTGCGTCTGGAGCTGACCGCGCTGCGCCTGGCCGCGGGCCTGTCCCAACGCCAGGTGGCGATCGCGATGGGCAGCGAGGCGTCGCTGGTGCGCGGGCTCGAACGCGCCGGGGTTCTGCAATCGCGCACCGGGACCGTGCTGCGCTGGGCCCGGGCCCTCGGCAAGCGGGTCATCATCGAACCGGTCGGGTTCCCGCCGCCGGCGAAGCAGCGCTGGCCGTCCCGGTCGGCGGGCGTGGAAGGTCTGCTCGCCACGATCGCCCAAACCGAATGGGCCGACCGGGACGAATGGGTGGCGGCCGGCATCGCCGCCGACCTGGCCGGCATCCGGGTCGCCTGCGGTATCACTCAGACCGAGCTGGCCGACGTGCTCGGCATCAGCGAACAGGCCGTCAGCATCTTAGAGACCGCGGGCACCGACACCATGCTGGTCGTGCTGCAACGCTACGCCCGGGGACTGGCCCGCTGCTCGCGCCGGCCGGACGCGCACCTGCACGTGCGTCTGCACGATAGCTGACCCGATCGTGCACGATCAGCACCCACACCGCCGTTCGTGTGGAGTCGATAGGCCGGAACTGATACCGTCGGGGCGTTGGCGAACACACTGCCCCCGGAGGTGGGAACCCCCGATGACCACCACACCTGTGCACCTGGCCATCTGCGCCGCGTGCACCGCGTACCCGGCCGGCAGTGTGTTCGCCTGCGACGTGCCGCAGCCGCACCCGTTCTACTGCCCGAAGTGCCGCCGCGGTCTGCTCACCGGCGAAGAACAGCTCGCCGACCCGACCGGAGCGGAGCTGCGTTTCATCGACGAGAACCCGCATGTCCGGTGGTGCGTCCTGGAGATCCTCGGCGACGGATACTTCCTGACCCGCCTGATCGGGCTTCCCAGCAGCCCCGTTCGCCGCCGGCACGTCACCGAGATCGCCCCCCGCTTCAGCTACGCCAAGCTCACCGGCGCCCGCCGATGAGCGTCCGCAGGATCATCCGGATCGGCCGGTACAAGGGCACATGGGAGGCCCGGCCGGTGCCGACCGCGTCCCTCGAACCCGGCGCCATCATCACCGTGCCCGGCGTGGGGAGCTGGGCGCCGCTCGACACCGTCGACCACCAGGCCGACGGCCGCACCCGCATCACCTACACCTACGACGTCGCGCAGCGACCCCGCCGAGCCGTGAAGTACCGCAGCACCAGCGGCCGGACCACCGTCCACATCAGGGTCGCCGACTGATGAGGCGGCGCACCGGGAAACGCGCCCGCGCCATGCTCGACGTGTCCCGCTGGTGCCGCACCCCGGGCTGCGTCCTGCTGCCCGCCCACACATCACCCTGCGTCACCCGAATCGCGGAGGGGAACGGTATGAACTGCCCGGCGTGCTCCGCCGCCGGCACGATCAGTGTCCGGCTGATCCTGGTCGCCAAGCCGCTCGGAACGTTCTCGCTGGCCGGCGCGCAGGCCAAGGTGTCCGCGGCCAGCGCCGCCGTCGCCGAATGCTCGGCGTGCGGCCTGTCCGTGCGCGGTCGGCTGGAAAATGCCACCGTCTCCGACGACGGGCGAACATTCACCGGCGGGCACTTCGTATCCGGCGAGGTGTCCGGTGGCTGACCTGTGGGTGGTTCTGGTCACCGGATCCCGGTTCTGGGATGACGTGTGGTCGGTCAAGGATGAGCTCGACCGGGTGGTGGCCGACGCCCACGCGGACGGGTGCCAGGAGTTCATCCTGCGGCAGGGCGCCTGTTATCCGCCGGTCGACCCGGTCACGGGGATCCGGCCGAACCGGTCGGCAGACTGGCTGGCGCACCTGTGGTTCCTGAAGTACGCGCGGCTGTCGCCGATCCCGACGATGATCGAGCAGGAGCGGCCCGCGGACTGGGAGGGTCCGTGCCGGCCGGCCTGCAACCAGCGAACCCACCGCGGTCGGAACGTCAACCATCGCCGGCGGCGGGGCACCAAGACGTCCTGCCCCCTGGCGGGCCGGCACCGTAACCGGGACATGGTCGTCGAAGACCCCCGGCCCACCCTGGGTTTGGCGTTCCACCGGGACAATTCCGGCGGCACCAAGCACTGCATTAAAACCATGCGCGAGTTCGGGATCGAGGTCCGGCCCGTGCCCTACCAGACGAAAGGATCAACGTGATAGAGAACCTGATCATCCTCGCGATCTTCTTGTTCTTCGTCGCGGTCTGCTGGCCGTACGGCCGCCACCCGTCGTTCACCGCCGCCGACACCCGCGAAGAAATCGCCTGGTGGGTTCGGCGCATGGTCACCGAGGAGATCCCCCGCAGGGTCGGCCGGATCGTCCGGGCAGGTCGCCGGTGAGCGACGCCACCACCGCACCCACCGGCTACGTCTATGTGGACTGCGAAACCACAGGCCTGGACCGGCGCCGGCACCACCCGTACGAACTGGCCTGGGCCGTCGACACCGGACCGGTCTACACGCTGCTGCTGCCCCACACGCTGCGCTACGCCGACCCGGCCGCCCTCGAAGTCGGCGGGTACTGGCGCCGCAACATCCCCGGCATGCTGTCCACCCGCACCGGCCGGGCCCTGCCCGGGCTGCAACAGTTCGTGGACGCGTTCGACGGGCCGCACGGCAAACGCACCCTGGTCGCCGCCAACCCGTGCTTCGACACCGGCATGCTGTGGGGCCGGCTGATCGGCCGGGAGCCGTGGCACACGCGGCTCCGGCGCCGGCTGTGGCTGCCCGCCCCACCCGCACCGGTCGAGCCGTGGCACTACCGGCTGCTGGACATCGAGGCCTACGCCGCCGGCGCGTTCGGCTGGGAAAAACCCCGCGGCCTGAGCACAATCCGCGACTGGCTGACCGCCCGCCGCTACGCCATCCCGCGCCCCGACCACTCCTCCGGCGGTGACGTGGCCACCGTCCGCGCCTGCCACCACGCCATCTGGGACTACCTGGGCAAGCCGTACGGCGCGCTCGCCCCGCGCCTCGACCCCGCCGCGGAACCCGCATGATCACCCTGACCCGCCGGCGCCTCAACGTGGGACGCAACGTCCAGATATACATCGAGCCCCGCGATGCGTGGATCGGCGTCTACGTGGCACCCCACGCCGTGTTCGTCTGTCCGCTGCCGTTCCTGGTGGTGAAGGTGCGCCGTGGCTGATGTCCCACCGATCCCCGCGAGCTGCGCCGGCCGCCCCACCCTCGGCGGGTTCGTCGTCCCGTTCGTGAACGTGCGCCTACGCGACGGCGGCGCCGACTTCCGCTCGGCCGACAACCAGCGCTACGAACTGTGCTGGCGCAAAACGCTGTGCCAGACCTGCGGCAACCGGATCGTCGGCACCGCCGTGTTCTTCGGCGGCCCCAGCCAGATCCTCAGCCGGCGCTTCGACGAACCGCACGTCTGCCCTCCCTGCGCGCTGTACGCGTCGCGGGCGTGCCCGATGGTGGCCGGCCGGATGACCGAATACGCCGGCCGTGCCCGGATCGCCGACGGGCACCGCGGGAAAACCTGCGCCGTGCCGGGCTGCGGCTGCTCGGGCTGGGTCGAGACGGTGCCCGGCCGTATCGAAGCCGGCCCCGCCCACCCGTGGTACGCGGTGTACGTGCGGGCCGGCGGGTGGGTGGTCACCGGCGAGCAACGCACCCTGAACCCCACACCCGGCCTGACCGTGCAACGTCTCGTCCTGACCGGCGGGATGCTGACCGCCGAGCCCGGCCGGATCGTGCACGTCTCCACACCCGGCGAAGGCCGGGTGTGGAAGCCCATGCCCACCGTACCGGCGGCAGAACCCGACACCTGCCGCCGGTAGAGCCCCCCGCCTGGAACGGAGACCGACCATGAGCAGCCTGACCTTCCTCACCGCCGACGCCGAGGCCAGCGTGTCCGGCCGCGAACACCACAAGTTCTCCGGGCTGCTCACCGACCTGGCCTGGCGCAGCATCCAACGGATCGCGGACCCGTCCGAGGTGTACGGGCCGTCGCCGCTGCGCCTGGCCGTCGACCTGCCCGACTGGGTGACCAAGGCCAAGGGCACCGAGTTCGCCCGCAACTTCCGGCTGCTGCTCGCCGGCGCCGGCGAAGAGCTCGTCAACCTACCCGACCGGCCCGCGGTCGCCTCGGTGCTCGACGTGAAGGTCAACACCGTTGTGCACAACTACGGCGCCGCGGTGGCCTTGGCCGTGCGGCTGTGCGCGCAGTCGCAGGTCAACGCCTGGATCGACGGCACGGACCGGAAATGGCTGGCCGACCTGATCGACCAGGGCCGGCGGACCCCCTACCCCGCCGAGGTCGCCGACAACCCCTACTTGGCACAGAACAACCTGTTCGCCGACGAACCGTCCGTCAACGGCCAGTACGACGGCTGGCAGGGCGTGGTCGAGATGCTGCGGGTCGGCGACGGCATCGTGGTGCTGTCGTACTCGACCACCGACGGATTCCCGTCCCAGGTGTGGGCCGGCCGGGAAGGGCAGGACCGCGCCGAGTTTCGCCGCTGGTGGGCGCACGCCGGCCACGCCTCCCGGTGGGAGGCCTCCGAAAGAGGGCTGCGCGAAGAGACCGCCACCCGCTCACCGGCTCTGCGGATCGCCCCGGACACGATGCACCACAAGCAGTTCGGGCGGCTGCCCGACGCCGGCAACCCGACGTGGCACGGCGTCGCCAACGCCTGGCGCAACCGGCCATGATTCCCACGTGGCGGATGAGAGTCGCAGCCGTCGCGCTGCTCGTGCTCGTCGCGGCCGGCGCCAGCCTGCTGTTCATCATGCTGGTCGCGGCGATCGCGTACGGGAACGCGTGGGATGTGCTGTACATGGTCGCATCGATCGCGCTCGGCGTGATCGTCGGCCCGATGCTCGCCAAGCAGATCCTGAAGAGAAGGAAGTGACCCACCGGCGCCACCCGACCAGGGCAGAGAACGCCCCGCGGCGCCCAACCCGAAAGGACCGACCATGATCCCGAAACCGCGGTTCCTGAACCGCTACCGCTGGTACTACCAGACCGCGCAGGCCGTGGTGCTCGTCGCCGCGCTCGCCGCGTCCTGGTGGATCGCCGGCGGCGCCACCACGATCCCCGCCGCGTTCGACCAGATCGTCCAGTTCGACCGGCCCATCCAGTCCGTCATGCTGACCTTCTTCGGCATGATCGTGCTCGCGTTCCTGGTCGAGCAGGAGGCGCGCAGCACCGAACGGGACCACGCGAACGCGTGGGCGTACGAAGCGCTCCCCACACTGGTGCCCCACCCGGACGATCCGGTGCCCGACGACTGGGCCGGCACCGACCTCGACCAGGGACTCACGAAGATCCCCAACCTGAACAACTGGGGTCGGAAGTAGGAGCAAAGATGCGGCCCGACACACCCCCGCCTGTGGGAGCGGGATGCGCCGGGCCGCACCGGTCCTAACAATCGTCCGTCCGCGTGCTCCCCTGTTGCCACACGCGAACGTGATCAACATATCGTGCCGGATCACCGGTCACGGAAACCGACACACCGAAAGGATCAAGAAATGACCAGCGTCGGCCCGTACATTCCCACCGAACAGGAGTGCGGCGCCGCCTGGCGCGACCTCCTCAACCTGACCTCGATCGAGCAGGCCCGGAACACCGACCACCGGTTCATGGGGTCCCACGTGCGCGGCTGGTGTTTCGTCTGCGAACAACACCAGCACGCTGCGGTGCACGGACCGATCCACTTCGTGGCCCGCGGCGAATTCGCCTGCGACCCGGGCGGCGAGGGCGGTATCACCGCGCCGCTGTCCCAGCGCACCCGCCGCCCCGACCAGGTGTCCTGCCCGGGCTGCGTCGTCGTGCTCCAGGCCGAGGCGTGTCTGGCCGCAGCATGAGGCGAGGCGTGTCCGGGCGTACGCACTGCGGCCGGTGGACCTCGGCGGTGCCCGAAGAGGTGTGGGCGACCCGCCTGGTGTGCACCCGCCGGGCCCGCCACGGCGGCCGGCATTACAGCAGGTGGTGCGGGTACGAGTGGCGCGACGGCGAGACGCCGCGCAAGCGGCTTGCCGGCGACCCGGACCGGGCCCTCCCTTAGTAGGGGCCGCGAAACACCGCCGGCGTTAGGTCCACACAGCGTTTTGTGGCGCACATCACACCAGGATGCTGTCGTCGCCGTCCTGGTCGTCGTCGCCGAACCGGTCCGGATCACACACCCGGCACGCCCACCACACCCCCGCGAACCGCGGCCCCGACGGCAGCCACAGGTAGAACCGGATCAGCGCCGCCGACGACGTCATGCACCGGTCACACCAGTCCGGCCAGGTGCCACCTGCGACCACGTCAATGACTTCCACGGCGCCGGCACCCGGCCAGAAAATCACGGGCACAGGGGCGGCATCGCCCCCACCCGCCACGGCCGGCCGGCCGGCGCCGGCACCGCCCGCACCCAGCCGTGCCACCACAACCAGGCCAGCCGCGCATACCCGCACCGGCTCGGGTGAACCCCGTCAGCCGTCAGGTCCGACGGATACCGCACCACGTCGCCCCGCACCACCGTCGCCCCGGTACGGCCGGCCACGACCGGCACGGCAGCCCGGTAGGCGTTCCACGCGGCCACCAGCCCGGCGCTGCGCGGCTGCATCTGCGGGACCGTGGCCAGCAGCACCCGCACCCCCGGCCGGGCCGCCTGGACGGCACGGACGAGCGTTTCCAGCCGGCCGGCCATACCCGCCCACCGATGGTGCACCAGGTCGTTGGTGCCGGCCATCAGCAGCACCACGTCCGGCGCGTACCGGCGCACCCGATCAGCCGCGATCGCGGTGAGCTGGTCGATACGCCACCCGCCGTGCCCCTCGTGCTGCGGATCAGCGAAACTGCCCTGGACCTGCGAGCCGACCAGGTCGAGCCGGCCGCCGCCGGCCAGCACCCGCGACCAGAACGTGCCGCGCCACCCGTCCCCCGCCCCGCGGGTGATCGAGTCGCCGAGCGGCATGACCCGCCACACCCGGCCCGCCGCCGGCGCCGGCGGCGACCCGCAGCAGCCCAACAGCACGAACGTCGCCAGCACGGCCGCCGCGACCCGACGAACTGCCCTCACCGCCGCACCCCGCCCGGGGTCTGGTCAAGCCACAGCAGCACCGCGACCGCATTCGACAGCACACAATCGACACCCTCCTCGATTCGCGTGACCGTGCTGAACGACATGCCGATCTCGCCGGCCGCCGCCCTCAACGACAGGCCACGCGCACGCCGCGCCTCACGCAGCAGCAGCGGCAGGCCTTCGAGGACGCCAGCCAGCTCACGGTAGGGCGTCGGTCGGCTGCGGCTCACAGCCACCACCCCAAGGATTGGACGTGCATCACACCAGCCTGAACCAGGCTCCGGCCGGCCCGCGGCAGAACGCGCGACAGCCCCGCCCAAGACGTGGGCGGGGCTGTCGGTGAGCCGAACCGGTGCTACTTGACCGTCGCGACCTTCAGGGCTGCCGCCTTGGCCGTGTCGCGCAGCGTCGGCATCTGCGCCCACGCCGCCGCGACCGCGTCCAGCTCGACGGCGTGCGCCGCCTGCCACACGGCCAGCTTCTCCCCGCTCGCGTTCACCACCCGGGTCGACTCGCCCGCCCGGCACTGCCAGTCCGTCGCGGCGACGGCCCGCTCGAACGCGACCGCCTCACCCCACCCGGGCAGCCGGGTGGGATCGGATGCCTGCTCGAACGTCACCGGCGGGTACCTCTTGCCGACCAGCCCGGACACATCCGACAGGTCCTCGACCTGATGCCCGGCGGCGGCCATGCACGACTTCCACGCCGCGTCCAGCCCGGGTGCGAGCTGCTGCTGGATTGCGGCCAGCTCCTCCTGAAGGCTGACCGCGGGCGTCGCCATGTTCGCCGGCACCGCCAGGTCCTCGGTCGCCTTGGTGGCCGGCTCACATTCGCCCTGCGCCGCCAGCCACGCCTCGGCCGCAGCACCGGACAGCTTCAGCAGCGCCGGATTGTCCTGCCCGCCCACCCGGGCGGCCTGCACCGTCCGGTCACCGATCCCGAAGCTGTCCCGCTGCGGCGCGAACGCCAGGATGTCACCCGGGCCGATCTTCGAACCGGCCTGGCTGATCGGGGTGAACGACGGCAGCCCGAACTGCTGGCCTTTGCCGACCATGCAGGCACCCATCGCCGCCTGCCACGCGTAGAACTGGCGCTCCTGGCCGGCCTCGCGGTGCCCGGTCGCGCCGTACAGCTTGCCGACGATGTCGGACAGCACCTGAGGCCCGGCCGGCGCTGCACCGGCCAGCGTCTGCATGTCCGTGGCCCGGGCGCACCCGGTCAGGGTGACCGCGGTCAGCACGGCCACGGTTGCTGCCACACGAATTCTGGTCATACCTCGACTATCTCCTCGGGGGCTCAATCGGCAACGGGCGATCACGCGTAGCACTCCCACGGGATGCCCGCACCGAAGAATTGGAGCGTGCCGGTCGGTGTCATCGACCAGGCCCGCGTGCACAGGTTGTTCGGGCCCACCGTCACATTCACGCCGATCACGGTGCCGATCCGGTTGGTGCAGTACGCCGACGACGAATTGGTGTACTGGTTCGGCCCGTAGCACACGCCGAGCCGCTGCACGTTCACCAGGTTGATCGCGCTGGACTCGTTGGATCGCTGCGTGTTGCGGGCCGTCCAGTCCTTGCACGAGCGGGCCAGCCGCGCGTCGTAGTGGCCTGGGCCGCGGTACCAGTCGAAGATCGTGTCCCAGCAGTTTCCCGTGGTCATGTCCTGCGGGTGCGACTGAAGGTGCATCCAGTCGTCGGCCACGGAGAAGTCGTACACGCCGTAGCTGCCGCCGGGACCGTGGTAGATGTAGCCGGCCGCCTGCGCCGGGCTGGCACCGAACAGCGCCGTGACCACGCCGAGCATCAGCGCGGCGAGCGCGGCCAGACCGCGCCGGCGGCGGGGGTGTGTGGACAACAGGTCCTCCTTCCGAGAGGGCCGAGATTGCTCTCAGTCACGGCACGGTATCAGCCGGTGCACCCGCGCAGACTCCCGCGAACAGGTGACTAAACGTGCCGTCATTCCGCCGGTTCCGTCCTAAACAGACACATCCGGCACACCTTTGGCCCGGGCTCGTCGAGCAGCACGAAATACGCGGTCCGAGCCCCGCACCACCAGGCCACCATCCGGCCGGCCAGCCGGTCCCCGCGCCACGCGAACAGGATCGTGTGCGGCATGTGCGTCAACCGCGAGCGCTTCACCGTCGACCGACCCCACGGCAACCGCGGCGACCCGGACGTCACCAGCAGCCCCTGATAGTGGAACGGCGGGGCCAGCCGCCACCGGTTGCGGCCGGTCGGTGAACCCACCCGCGCCGCCCGGTTCAGCGCCCACCACACCGGCCGATCCCACGTGCCCGGCGCGCCGGGCACCGCGGCGTCGCCGTACGCCGGCGCGTTATGAGGCATCGCCGTTGTCGGCCAGCAACTCACAGTCGTCCGGGCAGCAGAAATGGAACCTCTCGTTGCGTCGTGTGACCTTGCAGAACGCCCACCAGTGGCCCTGATTCGTGTTGCCGGTGTGGTGGTTGCAGCGGGCACACACCATGCACCGGCAGCCGTAAACGACCTCCTCACCATCGTCGAGCCGGATCACATACACCGGCCGCGGTTCCGGTGCGTCGCAGCCCGGCACCAGGAGCGGCTTGCTCACCCGGTCACATCCTCGGGCGGAACAGGCTCGGCCCGGCGCAGCTCCTCCAGGACCTCGCCGGCGGCGCGACGGACGATCGGGTCGGCCGGGTCGACCGGCAGGAACTGCAACAGCGCCGGCCGGGCCCGCAGTCGCCACTTCAGCGCCGACAGCAGTCGCCGGTACGGAACCCGCACCTCGTCGGCGCCCGGCGCGACGTACACCTCGTCCACCTTGCCGATCCCGTGCCACGCCCGGTCACCCTGCGCGGTTGCCATCGTCAGCGCGCCGACCAGCTCGGGCAGCACCTCGGCCCACCGACGTATCACCTGCCGCGCGTCCGACTGGGTCCGTGCCACCAGCACGACCCGAGTCGACACAGCGTTCCCCGTAGACGCAGACATGCCCTCGATGATGCGCCAGGCAACATACACTGCGGGACGTAACGGACAAACCGACACCGTCAAGGGGAACCATGCGCCGCACCACGAAGACCCTCGGATTCGCCGCCGTCATCGCCGCCGCCGCCCTCGCCGGCGCCGCCTGCGGCGAGCCCGCCGAAGCCGCACCCGCCAGCCACTGCCAGAACCTCACCCAGACCCACGGCAACAGCTACGGCATCCTCAACGGCCTCAGCCTCGGCATCCCCGTCGCCGCCGACCTCGACCTCACCGGCAACGCCCTCGCCCTGCTCGGCGGCCACGCCCTCGCCGGCGGCGGCGACCGCACCGACACGGTCACCTGCACCTACTGACCCCGCAGACGCGAGCGGCCGGACCCTCGCCGGCGGGCCCGGCCGCTCGCGTCTGCGGGGTCAGTAGGTGCAGGT
>Ga0105032_100022_pt1 | contig 40670 bp, 45 predicted proteins | sample RS_126metaG_FD_91481 | JGI IMG/M metagenome (GOLD analysis project Ga0105032, IMG submission 91481) | Switchgrass associated microbial communities from Austin, Texas, USA, to study host-microbe interactions - RS_126 metaG | ecosystem: Host-associated > Plants > Roots > Rhizosphere | place: USA... | reverse complement strand
GAGCCCCCGCCGCCCGAACCGCCAGTCGAAGCACTTGTCGACGAACTATACGAAGAACTCACGCTGCTAAATCCACTCAGCGCTGCGCTGAACATCACCGCGTTGAACACACCGTGTCCCGCATACCAATCTGGCTGCGTGTGACCATTTTCGTAATAGACACCTAACTGCTTCGTCCATTCTTTTTCTTGCCCAAACAGCACCGCATACGGCAAGACGCGCTCGTATAATTTCACGAGTTGTTTCGTATCTTTTCCATCTACTCTGCCTACTTTTTCGGCGCCTTCTGGGCTTTGCAGCATTTTCAGCCGTTCTTCTTCGGCTACACCAATGTAGAGTTTGAGACCTTTCAAATAATCACGAAGCTCTACACCTTTTGCTGTGAATGGCCATAAATAGTTGGCCATAATAAATATAACAATCGCAGCAATCAGCACTAGTGGCGAAAGTAGCACAATGCCCGCAATCAGTATAATCACACCGGCCCGCATAAACCACTGCGCCTCGCTCGCCGCGCGTTCAAACAACCCATACTCGCCGCGCGCCAGGTCACGAACTTTCTTTCGCCTATCGTACAAGCTTTTGCGCAGCGCGTAACTTTTTTGCAGGTCTTTCATATTGAACCTATCGCCTGGTTTTGGCGATTTTTGGAACAAATCTTTTAGCAAACCCTGCTCTTCCTTCGTAAGGTTCGTAGGTGATTTTGTCACCTCCAACTCGTATTCCGCCTGCTTCCATATCGTTTTTTCTTTGGTCTGATAAATCTTCAAATAATGCCGCACCGCAAGGTCGATTAACTGAGCTGTGATATCGGTCTGATAGTTCTTGGTCACCTGGCCAGCTACAAGCACGCTGGCATTTTTTGGCGGCAAGTATTCGGGAATGAACGTGCCGCGGCCCTTTGCTCGGCGCATAATCCGTGAATATTTCACGCTCAGCCAAATAATCACGCCCACAGCTGCGATCGAACTTACCAAAACAACTGCTGGCCATAGCTGCATTATTCGTTCCCACAACGTTGGTTGATACCCGGTAAATGTTTGCGGCTGGAACCCGACCGCCAGCGTCATGGTCGCACCCCGCCCTAGATTGCCTGCAGTTGCCGCAAATATCATGCCGTTGTTTTCCGACGTTTGGTCAATATTGCAGAGCGTTGTACTTCCACTCACGCCCTGATAACAACTCATTTGGCTATCCAATCGATCGCTTAATGGCGCTGCCACATGCAGTCTTACCGTCGTATTTTCAATAGGTACTCGCCACTCTACACCATTGACATCCCAGTAAAATTCATCGTCATTGGTATCGGCAAAATAGCGTGTTACGTCGCGCTGCGTATAGGTAATCACATAGGTTTGTTCACCATGCACGTAACTATCGGCGTCACCAATTCGTAGCACCAAATTGTCATTATTATCTGTAAAATCGGAATACGACAAAGTCTGCCCATTTTCATTTGTTACAGATTCAATTTTTAAGCTTATTGAATGACCGTCGTAGCTTTTTGGGATTGCCCGCTCTAGCCCGTGGTTTTGGTCAAAATCTGGAAACTTGGCCGTGATTTTTTCGATCGTTTTTAGTTGCGACCGACCTTCGCTATCTTGTGACAAATAATAATCAGCTTCAAAATTTTGAATCGTAAAATTGTTGACGTTTTGTGCATGTGCCGAGCTACCAAGTAATCCGCCTAAACAAACTGCACTAATAATTCCAAGAAATACCCTCTTCATATCTCCACTATACCGCTATAGCTGCTAAAAAAGAAATCGCCCGAATATCTAGGTATTCGGGCGATCCGCTTTCTGTAAGTTGCTCCAAGGCTACAGACCGAAGACGGTCGTCACAAAAGGTACAGTGGACGAACCAAGGGCCGACGATGAGACGAGCACGATGTAAGTAGCCACAAGGCCAGCCCGGTTACTGCCTCGTATGATTGCTCCCACCCAAAAGAGCACGGAACCTCCCACGAAACCTGCAATAGCCAGCCAGCCGATGACTACCAGAAGTTCCGACGTACGAGTCGCGGCGAAGCCGTTCACCACAAGGAGTGTCATGGTGAACAACATAACAGCCAGTGCGTAGAGCGCCGAAACGCGCTTTCTGAAGTCGACAGACACCTTACGGCGATCAGACTCTTCCATGACTAAATTCCTCACATTGAGTCGAAATGCGGACTTTTTTGTTATATCACAAAAACATGCTTTAGTCTAGCACTATATCTGAGTAAATATCGCGCGTGGTCGCATCAATCTCTGACCGCAGCTGCGGAAACACGACACCTTCGCGCGCACTTACGCCTTCCAATATCCAGAAAAGACGATCGGTATGACCATAGCCGCAAGCCGGTGGCATGCCGTATTCCAGCATTTCCACGAAGTCAATATCAAGCATCATCGCCTCGTCGTCGCCGGCGTCGCGCATAGCCTGCTGCTCTTTAAAGCGGTTTAGCTGGTCGACTGGGTCGTTGAGTTCGCTATAGGCTTTGCAGGCTTCGGTGCCACCAAGTAGCAGATTGAACTGCTCGGTCAAACGATTGTCGTGCGCCTGCACTTTAGCCAGCGGTTGCAGAAATGTGGGAATATCTATCAAAAAAGCTGGCCCAGCAATTTCAACACGGATCTTCTTCCAAAGTTTGTCAAGTACCCGCGAACGGTTGTCGATTTTCTCTACTTCGCCGCCAACTTTTTTTAGTTGGGCAACCGCGTCTTCGAGCGAGCACGTAAAGACATCCAGACCGTACCGTTCCTGCATGATTTTCACAAAGCTCACTCGTGGCCAATCCTGGCCGTCTGCGCCAAAGTCGACCGTTTGGCCGTCTGCAAGCGTAAACTGTCGTGTTCCCCAGGTGGTATCGGCAATTGCCCGCACCATTTTTTGCGTAAACTGCATGCCATCTTCCCAGTCGGCATACGCCCAGTACCACTCCATGGCAATATGTTCAGGCAAATGTTCGTCGCTATAGTTTTCGTTGCGGAAGCGCGGACCAATATCGTAGACTTTTTCAAACCCGGCACCCACGAGGCGTTTCAATGGCAATTCCTGACTAATGCGCAGGTAAAAATCTTGGTCAAGTGCGTCCATGTGCGTCACAAACGGATTAGCATCGGCACCACCGGCGGTATGTTCAAGTACAGGCGTATTAATTTCAATAAAACCGTTTTGGTTCAGAAAATCACGCGTTGCCTGCCAAAATTTAGAACGACGAACAAATCGTTCGCGCACGTCTTGGTTAACACTTATATCAAGATAGCGGCGGCGCAGGCGCTCTTCCTTGTTGGTCAGTTCTGTGGGCGTCGGCCGCAATGCTTTTGTAAGCAGTCGCAGCGTCTTTACTCCCACCGATATCTCACCTGTTTTGGTTTTAATTACTTCACCAGTTGCCTCTATAAAATCGCCTGTATCAAGTAGCGGCAATTGTTTCATTCCTAGTACACCATTGTCCGCGTCAAGCTCGGCAACATCGCCATCACGCAGGAAAAGCTGCAATTGGCCACTCGCATCTTTCATAACAATAAACGCAAGCTTTCCAAATTTGCGCAGGCCCATAATCCGACCGGCCACAGTCACCGTTTCGCCTTCCAGCTCGTCAAACTTCGACACAACATCATCAGCAAGTGCAGTACGCTTACTAGTAGCAGGGTACGGATTCACTCCTAATATTTGTAGTTGTTCGAGTTTTCGCAGCCGCTCGTCGCGGTAATCTTGTAATGTAGCCATATCTGTTACAGTATACCGTAAACATTTGAAAAAGTCTCGTCTATTGATTTTTTATAATGCTTGTGGTATAATTTAAAAAATAATCTTTAAAAAACAAAAAACTACCATGACCCTACTTCAACCTACCGAACATCTTCCTATCCATGAACCGATTCTTGGAGATCCAACATCGCTAGAGCAGACGAAATACGAACTTTTAACGACATCGGAGCAAGTCCGCCAAGGTGAAACAAAGCTTTCGCCGGAGCAGCTTCATTATATGGCCACCGTCGCATTAACGCTCCTCAATCGAGATTCTCAGCTTCCGGGGTTTGAGCGTTTCCATACCGCCAGTCAGCTACTTGCCAACTTCCCCAACGATTATCAACCGCCGGAACTCCACGCTGTTCTTTACGAAGCAGCAGAAGAAGCCTTTCCTCACAACGCCGACGAAGAACTTGTTGCGGCCGAATATGCGATCAAACGCACCGATCGCAACCAACCATTCGCCTTAGCGCTCGAACAAGCGCATACGAAACTTGGTCAATCAACCGAAGACGTCATTAAGGCCTCACAGGCAGCAATAACCAAACAAAGACTCGAAGCACGCAGGAGAGCCGCACTCACCGAAGCTACCGGTGCCTTCGAGAAGACCGACTAGTTAACGGTCATGATTTCGTAGACGATCTCGCCTTTTGGCGTATTGATCATCACACTGTCACCAACTTTTTTGCCCATTAAAGCAACACCAATTGGGGATTCGTTGCTGATTTTACCCTCAAGCGGGTCGGCTTCAACTGGCCCAACGACACTGTACACAACTGTCTTTTTGCCAGTCTTTAGTTCAACTTTAGAACCAAGGTTTACCTTTGAACTTTTGCCAGCCTTAATTAATTCTGCGTTAAGCAAAATATCTTCAATTTCGGCGATTCGGCTTTCCACCAAGCCCTGTTCTTCACGGGCACTGTCGTATTCGGCATTCTCACTGAGGTCGCCAAAATCACGAGCTTCAGCAATCTTGTCGGCAATCGCACCACGGCGACCCTTCAATTCATCTAACTCGGCCTCAAGCTCGCGTTTGCCTTCCTCTGTAATCTGATAAATTTTTTTCATAGTCAAAAATCCTTATTTTTCACCCTCTCTCGCAATTATACTATATGTAGCGTTTTAGGTAAATATACATACGCTATATGTAGCGTATTCCTTTTCCTTTCTGCTTACAATTCATTAAGTTTATCAAGCAGCTGCTCGTATGTCAACCGCTCGCCTACCCCTGTTGCCCTTGAGGTCAACTCAAACTCACCCGCCTCAACCAATCGGTCGCTCACCGTTATGCGGTACGGAATTCCCATCAGTTCGGCATCGGCAAACTTCGCACCCGCACGCTCGTTGCGGTCATCGTATAGCACCTCAACGCCTTTTGTTTGAAGCTCGTTATACAAACGATCAGCCGTCTCCGCCGTATCACCAATCTGCACCAAATACACTAAAGCCGGCGCAATGTTTTTTGGCCATACCAAGCCTTTTTCGTCGCTGAAGTGTTCGGCCACCACACCCATTAATCGACTAATACCGATGCCGTAACAGCCCATAACAATCGACTGCTGCTGACCCGATTCGTCGGTGTAGTACAGGCCCAAGCCATCGGTATATTTTGTTTCCAGGTGGAAAGTATTCCCCACCTCAACCCCACGCTTTTCTACCAAATCAGCTTTATTGAGCCCCAACTTGGCAAGATTCTCGTCGGTGTAGATTTCTTCATTAATGGCGATTTTCTTCGCTTCGTCAACATAAATCGTGTCTTCACCCACCTCACTCAGCGTCTGAAATTCATCACTAAAACGCGGTGTAAAAATCCCGCCGTCAGCATAGGTGCGATAAGTTACGTCGCCCAAACCAAGTCGTTCGTACACCCGATGATATGCCTCGACTGCCTTTTCATATACTTCCATATGCTCTTCCTGCGTGCGAGCCATACTGTACATATCCTTCATAATAAATTCGCGGCCGCGTAGAAGCCCACTTTTCGCCCGTAGCTCATTACGAAACTTATTTTGAATCTGATACACGTAAAATGGCATATCTTTGTACGATTTCAAATAATTACTGACGGCGTCGACAATCGGCTCTTCGTGTGTGAGACCCATACCAAGTTCGGTGCCGTTGACCAGTTTGGTTTTGAACCAGTTATCTACCTTGTCATCGCTCCAGCGATCGGTTTTTTCAAAAATGTCTTTTGGTTGCAACGTGGTCATCATCACTTCTTGCCCACCAATATTGTTCATTTCTTCGCGAACGATGTTTTTAATTTTTTCAATCACGCGCAGGCCAAGTGGCATGTAGGCATACACGCCCGCGAGTTCCTTATGGATAAAACCGGCGCGAGTGAGCAGCTTGGCATTCTTCGCTTCTTCGCCAGCTGGCGCAGTTTTGCTGGTTCGAGTAAATAATTGTGTTAGACGCATTTCAAGTTTCCCTGGTTAAAATATTGATTCATGACAAGAAATAAAATTACTACCGGCGAACCGGCGGCAAAAAGGCAACAGATGGAACGTTATGCTTCATCATCATTGTATTAGTATACTATACAATCATTGGGCTCACAAAGAGGAAGTAAAACGCCACCCCGTTTTTGAGCATATGGAGCAAAATGCCCGACCAAATACTGCCGGTGAGTTCACGCAAAATACACAGCACTATACTGAGCGCAAAAACATCTACTGCTACATTCCACTGACCATGGATAGCGGCGAACAGTCCGCTTACAAGTAAAATTGCTGCCCAAACGGGCACTTTAGAACGAAGCTTTCCGTATAAATAACCGCGAAATAGCACTTCTTCGGCAATAGGCGCAATCACAACCAGCGTAGCAAAAGCTAACACATATTCGTAGCGATGCCCAATGTTTTCAAATCCGTTTTGCTGCACTTGGTCCATATCAATAGCAGGAATCAACGTTGAAATAATCGCGAGCAGTACCACAGAGCCCACTAGGTATACAACGAAGCCAGCTGGCGCCAGCCCAATATCTTTCCAGGTTGGCAAGCGGGAGAGTCCGAGATCTTCTTTGCCTATACGGCGACGTTTAACCAGCCATGGCACCCCAAGAACAATCAGCAATGAGAGAAGGTAAACTGCCGCAGAAAGCACGGTACTCAGTACCGCCTGACCTACTTGCCCAAACGACACACCAAGTTGCGTTGCTGTCCAAAGAATTGCAATAAGAAGCGCTTGCGCCAACATGTATCCCACAAACACCCAAAGCACCAGCAACAAGGCAAGCCACACCTGGCTTTTCGTAAACTTGCCGGCCTGCTTTGGCCTACCCGAAGAGCTTGCCAACGTCTACCACCGTTACAACTACAATTAATGCCATCAGAATCATAAAACCAATACCTTGGATTCGCTCTTCGCGTTCTTTCGTGAGTGGTTTTTTCGCAAGCTTAAAGACCGCGGTCACAAACCATCGACCGCCGTCGAGTGCTGGAATTGGCAATACGTTCATAATCGCTAGCGTGAGTGAAATAATCGCCGTGAGGAACACGAGCTGCGTTATACCAGCTTGTTCAGCCGCCGGGAAGATCGTACCTAATATACCAATTGGTCCCGCAACACTATTACCAGCCGTGTTCAAGTTTGCCTGAGCTGTTTCGCGAACAGCTTGATCGGGGCTAAACTGCAACACGACACCAGTTACCAAATTTGCCACCAAATCACCCAATCCCTGCAAGGTTACCAGTGTAAACTGAGCAGTTGTGACCACGCCCACTACAGGTGCCGACCACGTGGCATGAATTTCTTCGCGTTGCCCTGAGCCAACACCAAGATAGCCTTCTCCGTTATTGTTCTCGCTTCGCAGTGTAGCGCTTGTGGTATATTCAACTCCGTCACGCGTGTAGATGATCTCTACTTCTTCGCCCTTGTTTACCGCAGTCTTTTCGGCAAATTCAGTACTCGTTGGCACCGGTTCGCCGTCAAATCGAATAATCTGATCGCCCACTTCTAACCCCGCCTCGGCCGCTGGCGAGTTTTCAGCAATGACAGTTACCTCAACTGGCTTTTTAGTAAGCGCTGTGTCGGCAGGAATAGAAAATTGATCTGGTAGCACCTTAGGCAAACCCGTCCAGGCCAAAATTGTCAAAAGTCCAGCCGCCACCAACCAGTTAATCATCACGCCGGCTAGCAGAATCTTGGTTTTTTGCCAAAAGGTCGCCGCACCGTAGTCACCTTTTTTGCTGGCTGCGTCGTGCTCGCCCTGGAGCTTCACAAAACCACCAAGTGGCAACCAGTTCAGCGAAAACAATACGCCGTTCTTGAGCTTTTTTGCCCAAGCTCGCGGTGGAAATCCAATGCCGAATTCTTCTACCACTACCCCATTGCGGCGAGCTGCAATCGCGTGCCCTAGTTCGTGCACCACAACCAAAAGCACCAAGATAATAAGCCCTAAAATAATTCCAAAAATCAGTTCCATCTATCCTCCAAAACGTCGGCCGCGCCGCGCATATTCTTCTAGTATACTGCTTACGTCGTCTTTTGTCATGTCTGGCCAAAATTTTTCCAAAAACAGTAGTTCACTATAGGCCGCGCGCCATAACATAAAGTTACTGAGGCGTTGTTCACCGCTGGTTCGCACTACCAAATCAAGTGGCGGCACTTCTGGTGCATAAATATTTTGAGCAATGAGCTCGGGTGTAATATCATCGGCTGAAGCACCAGATTGAACTATTTTTTTAACCGCATCGGCTACCTCTAGCTGGCCTCCATAGTTAAAACAAAGCGCCAGCGTTCCTTTGGTGTTATTTGCCGTCTGCGCTTCGGCACTTTCAATTGCCTTGATAATCCTATCATCCAGCCTGTCGCGCGTCCCCAAAATACGCAGTCTAATATTGTTTTCTTCAAATATATGAAGATCAGCAGTAAGAAGCCGCAGAACCAATCCCATCAGTTTACTCACCTCTTGCTCGCTGCGCTTCCAATTTTCCGTGCTAAAACTATAGGCCGAAACATATTGAATACCGGCGTCGAACGCAGCTTGCACTACTTCTTTTATAGCATTGTAGCCAGCCAAGTGACCCTCATACGCCGGCAAGCCATGCTTTTTCGCCCAGCGGCGGTTACCATCGACAATAAACCCTACGTGCTGTGGAATTTCTGTCGCGGCCATTAGATTGTCAAAATATCCTTTTCTTTTGCCTTGAACACTTCGTCAATCTTAACCTGATAATCACTCATGAGCTTATCGAATTCTTTTTCAACTCGTTTTAGGTCGTCTTCGCTCATTTCTTTGGCATCTTTTTTACGTTTAGCGTCTTTTAGGCCGTCTTGGCGAATGTTACGTAGTGCGATGCGAGCTTCTTCAACCTTTTCACTGGTTTGTTTTACCAACATCTTGCGTCGCTCTTCGGTCAAAGGTGGCACCGGCACTCGTATTACGCGGCCGTCATCGCTTGGATTGAATCCAAGGCTTTGATCTTTGCGAATCGCTTCAACAATATTTTGTAGGTTACTTGGATCAAACGGAGTCACCAGCAGCATTTGTGGTTCTGGAGCGGTAATATTTGCCGTTTGGTTGAGTGGCATCTGCTGGCCATAGGCTTCTACTGTTACACCATCAAGCATAGCCGGGTGCGCCCGACCAGTACGGACTTTCTTTAGTTCTTCTTCAAAATGCATCAGCGCATTGGTCATTTTTTCTTCGTAAGTATCGGTGTTGAACATGTATCTATTTTAGCACAAATTTAAAAGCTCGGCCGAGGTGGAATATTCCAATTCTGCCGAGCTTTCAGTAAGCACAGTATTGATTTGTTACGACCAACTTGCACCGGCCAGCAATTCTTCGAGTCCGGGCAACGAATCAGGACCATCATCATAGAAGTCGAAGATAAGTAGGTTCTTGTCTGGAATCAACCAAGAATGGCTAATGTACTCAGGCCTCTCTTCGGGCAACACTGGATTCCAACTATCATCAAACCCACACAACCAGTGCTCCTGATGTACTGCTGCGACACCACCAATCGTCACATCTTCTGGATCACGCGGCCCTGTAAGCGAGTAGTCATCGTGAAGCCAGTCTGTATGGCAGTCGTAGTCTGGATCGTAGGGCATCCAATCTTCGAAGCCAGGCTCGTTCATATTGATGATCGAGAAACCTGGGCAGAACATCCTCGCATAGGAACGTCCGTATTCGTCGTTTTCTGCGCACTCCCTGTCAACGATGACCGCATGCACATCGTTCGTATATGCCCAGTTGGTGCCGTCTTCAGGATAGACAATCTTCCAGTCTTCTTCGTTAATTGGAAGCTGCAACCCGTAGAAGTCGGTCTTTTCGACTATGTGCGATGCTATATAGGCCTCGATCGACGCCTTCACTTCCTGCTGCACCGGCTCGGCTTGAAGCATACTACTATGTTCACACCACGCACCCTCCGAAAGAGTACAGTCGAAGACCGTTACTCCGTCGCCAACACCCGTATCCGTATACCGGGCGGTTGCTGATTCCGACGGAACGATGCTATCACCGATACTGAATGGAACGCACGCGAAAAAGCAAACCTCCATCTGAATCCGGCCAGCGATTGCCTTGTGGGTAATGCCTTCCGGAAGATCAGGAAGCGCTTCTAGTTGTTCAGAATCGTAACTCAGCCCAGACGTCGACCAATCGGAATTCGCCTCGCGGCAGAGTTCTTCCATCACCAGCTGGCCAATCTGGGTAATCCCCGCCAACTTACAAAACACAATGGCGGTTTCAAAGCCAGTGGTTGCAAACCACGAACCTTCAAACGGCGAACCGATCGTGACAATATGGTCAACAGCGTCCTTGACATAGACACCGTACGCCGCCCAGTCAAGAGCTTCGTAGGTCAGCAGCCCACCCATAGAGTGAGCAACCACCACTACCTTCTCGCCGTAGAGCAAGTAGTAGCAAACAATCGTCTCTGCCAGACGGTGCGCTGCGTCAGAATTGGCGACCCATTTGGTGCTCTCTGCCTCATAATCGAAGGGTTTGACGACATCAAACTCCTCCGACTGCAGAACACTCCGCATTGAACTTTCGCCAGTCTCCCAAATATCAGGCTTACTGCCACGACCATGCACCAGAAGACCAGGTATTTTACCTTCGTCATCTCCGACAGGCGTTTCGAGACTAAGATCATCTGCGCATTCCACTGCAGCGTCTTGCGCAGTGGCAACTCCCGCCGGAACGATAGCAGCAACGCTGCCAATCAGACAAGCAGCTAGCCACAGCGTAACCGCTGATCTAACTGAAGGTTTCATTTTCTTCACCCTGTTCCGTAGATACGCCACTGATTCTCAGTCAATTCAAGAAGTAGCGTGCGTTCAATCGATTCGGAGTCCGGCACTTCGACCGTAGCGTTGATCGTCCAGCAGCTACAATCATCCGACCACAATGGGTCAGATGTGGTTACCACAGAACCTTGAGGTACCATGAGATCCCTCACCGCTTCTTCACCGATAAGTCCCTCAAGACCTGGTATCCACGCATCCAGAAAGACACTCTGATCTTGACTACTCAGCTTAGAGACCAATTCCTCAATCTCTTCCGCTGTAGGTGTCCGATTCTCTTCGTTTTCAGACGTTGACACCTGAGATTCGCCGCCCTCCGACTGCGATGCACTAGTTACAAAATACCAGACAGCCACAACGCCCACCACAAGCAGGCTTGCCACGATTATCATCAACGCTTTTCGGCGTTTCATTTTGTTCTCATTCCTATGATGTAATGAACTATCTTCAGCGCTCACTGAAGTCACGCATATACTACCACAAAACCGTAGATTTAACAAGTATGCTATTATTTAGTTATGACAAAAACAGCCACCTCCAAACCAAAACTCACACGCAAGAAAAAAATCTGGCTTGGAATTATTGCTGGATTAGTGGTAATTCTCCTTGGTTGGTGGGCATGGGGGCAGTTTGCGCCGCGGCCTTTGGGTGATAAATTGGAATATTTGGGGAAAGAGGATTATGGAAACATATTTGGATTCGATTCTTTTCCGTCGTCTACCTATTATTACGAAACCGACATGAACGCTGAGGAAACTGCAAATTACTTCACAAAAGCAAGTATCGTCGAAGGGCCGAGCGGCACAAACAAATGGCAATCTTTTACACTAAGAGCCTCTAATGGAGAAACTATATACTTCTACATCTACCCAAGCGAGACATTCTTAGAAGAAAAGCCTCACACCTCTTTTACCATAGAGAAAAATTATGTGCTTTCAATCCCAGATTCTAAATATAGTGCTGCCAAAGACTCTCTATAGACTCTAGCTAATATGACTAGACTACTATTCTTGCGCAAGAAAAAAATCTGGCTTGGAATTATTGCTGGATTAGCGGTAATCCTCATCGGTTGGTGGGCGTGGGGACAGTTTGCGCCGCGGCCGCTTGGAGATAGGTTGGAGTATTTAGGTAAACGCGACTACGGATGTGCATGGTTTTGCGACTCTCCACCAAGTACAACATATTCCTATGCTACCGATATGACACCGCCCGAGCTGCTCGAATATTTTCCCAAAGCACAGATGTTGGACGAAGATGATATAGATCATTGGCAAGATCAGGGCAATTTTCGGATTCACTTCTTCGATCAAAACAGTAATATGTTTACTATCTCTTTTCGCACCGATACAGCCGAACACATTCGCAATTTTAATCTTAAACCCACAACAAGGGCGTATATCGTTGAAATTGAATCTAATGAATATCAATTTGCGAAAGATTCCCTCTAAACATATTCCCAATTAAAAACCACCCAGAGAACCGAGTGATTTTTAGTACGTTTACTTTTAGGAACTAGTCGTCGTTAACGCCAAGTTCAATTCGCTTGAATCGACGCACAACAATGTTTTCGCCTAGTTTGGCAATGTTTTCTTTGATGTAATCACCAACAGTTTGCTTCTCGTCTTTGATGTAGGTTTGACTCATCAAAACTTTGTCGACAAAGTGCTTTTTCACCTGGCCTTCAACGATTTTTTCTGCAATTTCAGCTGGTTTGCCTTCCGCAGCCACACGCTCCTGAGCTTCGGCGCGAACGCGTTCCATTTCTTCAGCTGGAATTTCAGCTTCGGTCACATATTCTGGACTCATGGCAGCAACTTGCAGGGCAATTTCGTGAGCAACTGCCTTGAAACCATCAAGTCGGGCAACAAAATCGGTTTCGCAGTTTACTTCAACCAATACACCAATACGGCCACCATGTACGTAGCTGTCGATCACACCTTCACGAGCTTCGCGGTCACTTTTCTTTTCAGCCTTCGTCAGACCTTTTTTGCGCATTGCTTCAAGCGCTTTGTCGAAGTCACCGTTAGCTTCTACCAAGGCACCCTTAGCGTCGGTCAAGCCGACACCAGTCAATTCTTTCAATTTTTTAATGTCTTCGATAGTAACCGCCATTATTTCTCCTCCTTTTTCACACCACCAGCACCCTCAGCAACAGCTGCGCTAAAGTAGTCAAGCAAAAGCTGCAAACCTTTGATTGCGTCGTCGTTTGCTGGTACTACGTAGTCGATACCGGTTGGATTCGCGTTAGTATCAACCAAACCAACAACTGGGACGCCAAGAGTTTGTGCTTCTTTTACAGCGTTGGCATCGGTAATAACATCAACTACCACAACAGCACCTGGCTTACCACTCATGTTTTTAATACCACCGTATTTTTTGTTCAGGTCGTCGATTTCTTCCTGGAAACGCTGTACTTCAAGTTTGTTGTAGCGCTTTTCAAGGTCACCAGTTGCCATGCGCTTTTCAAGATCTTTCAGCTTTTTGATCTGCTGTGTCATGGTTGTGACATTGGTCAAAATACCACCAACCCAGCGTTCAGTTACATATGGCTGACCAGCTTTTTCAGCAGCTTGCTTAACGATGTCTTTGGCCTGCTTTTTTGTACCTACAAAAAGGACCGGTTTGCCACTTGCGGCGACTTTGGTCAAAAACGGCAAGGCAACATCAAGCGCTTCAACCGTTTTAGTTAAGTCAATAATGTGACTGTCTTGTCTTTTACTGTGAATGTACGGCGCCATTTTAGGGTGCCAACGGCTGGTTTTGTGTCCAAAATGAACACCGGCTTCCAGCAGCGCCTTAATATCGACAGATACTGCCATGATTAGAACTCCTTGTTCCTCACTTTCGCCCCTGATACCAGGAGTATAGCGAAAGTTGTGTCGTTAAAATTGTTACTCTTTCATTATATACCTTTTGGCAGGTTTTGTCCAGAGGTTGCTTACGTACGAAAAAAGCGTATAGTTACTAGCAGATTATGCTGTCACTGACAAGGATTAAAAAAGGGATATTATTTTTTCGCTGGGCAATTATCACGAGCCTGGCTATTTTAGCGGCCGTTGCTATTTTTACCCAAAACTGGTCGCTTTTTAGTATCACCCTTCTACTCGCTGTTTTGGAACTTGGCCTTTCTTTTGACAACGCCGTCGTGAATGCACTTGTGCTGAAAGACATGGACGAAAAATGGCAAAAACGATTCCTTCTCTGGGGTATTTTGATTGCCGTCTTCGGAATGCGCCTTATCATCCCAATCTTCATTGTGGCGGCATTTGGCAAAATCTGGCCATGGGATGCATTTGTGATGGCCTTTACCGACGGCGAGCGCTACGGACATATTTTGCATGAATCTCACTGGGAAATTGCTGGTTTTGGCGGCATGTTCCTTGCCATGGTATTTCTTAACTTTATTTTGAGTAAACAAAAACACACCTGGCTAGGTGGAATTGAACGCCAATTACAAAAACTGGGGCGATTGAAATCATTTAGTATTACTGTCGGTATTTTGCTTTGTATGATCGTGCCCGCTCTTCTGGCACCCAGCGAACATCATCTGAGTACGACCATGGCCATGCTAAGCGGCCTTGTCACCTATCTTCTCGTTGATATGATCGCTGCCAAAATGGAATCAAACGACAAAAAACAACTAGCAAAAGGTGCGGTGCGTTCGGGTGCAGCCGGCTTTCTCTACCTAGAGGTACTGGACGCTTCGTTTAGCTTCGACGGCGTAATTGGTGCATTTGCCCTCACCACCAACGTAGTGATTATCATGGCAGGCCTTGGAATTGGTGCGTTTTTTGTCCGTTCAATGACCGTTTTCTTGGTTCGCGGTGGCCACTTAGATACCCTGCCTCACCTTGGTCACGCCGCCCATTATGCCATTGGCGTTCTCGCCGCCATTATGTTCCTTGGTATGAAGTTTCCTATTCCTGAAGTGGTTACTGGACTTGTGGGCGCAATCCTTATTGGTATCGGCATTTGGACATCAATCCTCCACAACCAACGCTCTCGTAAAAAATCATAACCACCCTTTGACATTTAGCGTCAAATCAGGTACAATACAACAGATATGAAAAGCAGTATACACCCCACAGACTACCGGCCAGTCGTATTTAGCGACGAGGCTGCTGGGTTCGCTTTCTTAACCCAAAGCACCGCCCAAACCGCCGAAACCATTAAATGGGAAGACGGCAACGAATACCCACTCGTGAAGATTCACATCTCTTCGGCATCTCACCCGTTCTTTACTGGTGAAGAAAAGATCATCGACACCGAAGGTCGTGTCGACCGCTTCAAGGCTCGTGCCGCAGCAGCCGAAGCTCGCAAAGAACAACTTGCAGCTAAAGCTAAAAAGCAAAACGCCAAAAAAGCCAAGAAGTCTGAAAAATAACTTCGTACAACTAAGAGGCCACCATACCGGTGGTCTCTTTTGATATAATAAGCACGGGGAGCGCACACGAACCTATTGCAAAACCTCAAACTAGGAAAAGTAGTCAATGTCAAAAATTAATCTCGATATCACCGAACTAAGCAAAGAAAAAGCCGAACTTGCGGAATTTTTAGCTTCGCCTACCGCCTATAACGACCCTCATTTCAGTACCAAGAATAAACGTTTTACCGAACTCGAAACAGTGCTCGAAAAAGCACAACTGCGAAGTACCTTGGAAAAAAATCTCCAAGAAGCAAAAGAGATGCTAAGTGCTGGTGGCGAGTTGGCCGAACTGGCTAAAGTAGAAATCGCCGAAACCGAGGAGAAATTAGCACAACTCGAAGAAGAGTTGTTTGTGATGCTCACACCGAAGGACCCGAACGACGAGAAGAACGTTATTATGGAGATTCGTGCAGGTGCCGGTGGCGACGAAGCCAGTTTGTTTGCCGCCGAACTCTACCGTATGTATCTACGCTACTGCGAATCGCATGGTCTAAAAACCGAACTGATCAGCGAAAGCGCCAACGACAGTGGTGGCTATAAAGAAGTGATCTTTGGCGTTAAAGGTGATGCGCCCTATGCACAGTTGAAATTCGAATCGGGCGTTCACCGTGTGCAGCGCATTCCGGCGACCGAATCACAAGGCCGGATCCATACGAGCACTGTCACCGTAGCAGTCCTTCCGGAAGCTGAAGAAACCGATATTGAGATTAACCCGAGTGATTTGAAGATTGACGTATACCGAGCCGGTGGTCACGGTGGACAAAGCGTTAACACAACCGATAGTGCGGTGCGCATTACTCACCTACCAACCGGCATGGTGGTCACCAACCAAGACGAAAAATCACAGATTAAAAACAAAGAAAAAGCACTAAGCGTGCTTCGTAGCCGCTTGTTGCAGCAAAAGCTCGACGAAGAGCAGGCCAAACTTGCGAGTGAGCGCCGCAGCTTGATCGGCAGTGGCGATCGTAGTGAAAAAATCCGCACCTACAACTTCCCGCAAGACCGTATTACCGATCACCGCATCGGCTATTCACGCAGCGGCATTCCTCAGGCAATGAACGGTGCGATCGACGATATCATTGAAAATCTACAAAGGTACGAACGTGAACTTGCTGCGCAAAACGCAGGAAATTAGATATGTCACCACTTACGATCAGCGATTGGCTCCAAAGCGCCACCAACACACTGAGAAATGCCGGTATTGATTCAGCTCGATTAGATGCAGAGATAATTATCGCACACACGCTTTTAAAAAACCGCACCTATCTTCATGCCCACGGCGACGAGTTGCTCGACCCACACCGCCGCGAAATTGCCGATGCGCGGGTGCAGCTACGTACTGAGCGCACGCCTATTGCTTATATTGTTGGCCATAAAGAATTTTACGGCCGATTATTCCGCGTAACACCCGCCACACTTATTCCTCGCCCAGAATCAGAGGCTATTATTACCATACTTCGAGAACTCATTGAACAAAACAAGTTCCCCGAGCAGCGACTGGTCGATGTAGGCACCGGTAGCGGTTGTTTAGGTATCACTGCAAAACTGGAGTTTCCGCAGCTACACACCACTCTGATTGATATTAGCCAGCACGCACTCACGGTTACCCGCAAAAATGCCGAGAAACTCAATGCCGATATCACGCTACTTCGAAGCGATTTACTCGAATCATACGCCGATATCGCCCAGTATATCGTCGCCAACCTCCCCTATGTTGACCCTTCGTGGCAGCGTTCACCCGAAACAGACCACGAACCAAGCCTGGCTTTATTCAGTGAGGACAACGGCCTGCGGCTGATTAAAAAACTACTCAAGCAAGCGCCAGCATACCTTGCTCAAGGCGGTTATCTTATTCTTGAGGCCGACAAACGACAACACGCGGAGATCATTCGTATCGCCCAAGAAGAAGGCTTTTCTCACCATAAAACCGAAGGGCTTATCGTTTGCTTGCAGAAGCGTTAACTTTGGTACGCGGCAAGCGTGACTTTCACTGTTAAGGTTTGGCTGTTTCGAAGGATTGTGAGTTCAATCGTATCGCCTGGCGCATATTCTGCCACCAAACTTCCCACTTCACCCTTTGCGCCAACCTCGAGGTCACCTACTTTGGTAATAATATCCCTATCTTGTACACCCGCTTGCGCAGCTGGACTATCTGACACTACTGCTGGTTCATTTCCGTTATATACAAAGGCGCCACGCTTTACCGGTAGGCTGTATTCTTTAGCCACCGTAGCTGTAATCGAGATGTACGTTACCCCCAAGTAAGCTCGCTGAACACCCTTACCTTCAAGCACACCCTTCAGCGTTCCCTTTGTTGCGTTAATAGGAATCGCAAAACCAATCCCTTGAGCATCTTCTACAATAGCCGTGTTGATGCCAATAACTTGACCAGATAGGTTGAGTAACGGTCCACCGGAATTACCGGGGTTGATCGCTGCGTCGGTTTGAATAAGATCTGTTAAATGCTCGACTTGGTCACCCGCCTGCGCCGAGATTGGACGGCCTGTACCCGAAACAATACCACTTGTGACGGTATTTTGATACTGCCCCAGCGAATTACCAATTGCCACGACTTTTTGCCCAACGCGAATCGAAGATGAGTCACCAAGTTCGGCCGCCGCTAAATCTGCCACATCGTCAATCTTTAAAAACGCAATGTCGTTCAACGGATCGCTTCCCAATACTTTTACGTTTTCGTACGTTGTGCCATCATGCAACACAACATTTACTGTGCTCACCCCGTCGACAACATGCTTATTTGTTAAAATATAGCCATCACTGCTGACGATCACGCCACTGCCAGCACCCTCTTCCTCTTGTACGCCGCCGTAAAAAGAAGTGGTTTGCGAAGACGTTACGATAGAAACAACACTCGGAGAAACTTTTTCAACAACATTAGCAATCACTTCTTCCTCTTGAGTAATTTGTTGATTGCCGTCGTCCGCTACCGTCTGGCGAGGAGTTACTTCACTATTGTTTTTATTGGAGATCGCATAATACAATTTCATGCCACCGAATCCTGCAGCCGCACATAAAATAACCGCCGCTACAATAATGAGCACAATCGGTGCACGGCGCTTTGAGGTTGCTACTACCATCGGTTGCTGAGATGGCTTAGCTGGTGTTTCACTATCTTTCTTTTCGCTCACTCTCCTACCCTATCTTTCGAAATTGAATTTTTGCTTAAAGTGAGCCAGTATTGAGCGTATTAAAGAAGATGAGAAGGATGACAATAACACTTACCGAAAGCAACACTGGCAATGTAACATCACCTGACCGCACCGCACCGTGTTTAATATAGCTTGCATAAATTCGCTCGGCAATAAAGCTTACACCAAGAGCAATTAATGCTGCCTGTGAGAGCTGAATATCCCCAACACCCGGCAGTCCGTAAGCAAACGTCCAGTGATACGTAAGCCAGCCTATCTCGGCGAATATCAGCCCCCACACCAAGCTGTAAAAAGATATGTGAGCTTCTTCATAACTACCAAGTACATGACGCGCTGCGCTGTATCCAATAATCCACATCATCACGACGACGAGCGAAGAGAACCAATCGTACGACACCTGCACCAAGGCGCTGACACCCAGAAAAATCGCCGCACCAGCTTGAATAGCAACGAACGCTCGCTTTGAACGAGGTTTAATAACGAGCAACCATGCAATATACATGAGTGTCAGGAGAATTTGCATCACCAACGCGCCATTCGCCGCGTACAGCAATACCACAACACTCACCCCAACAATCACGTCGACCATGTTGGCTTGCAAATTAGCAAACCAATAGCGTGGTCGTACGGCAAATACTCGCCACTTACTGAGCAATACGAGTGCAAACGCTGCATACGGCGAAGCAATTGCCCACACAATAACCAGCAATCCAACCGCAAGTGCCACGTTGAGCACAATATAGATCAACTCGCTGAGCAACGAACGCCGCTTAGATAGTTTTAGAAACTCCATAATTCTCTCTCATTATACCACCCGCCCACAGTCAATCCAACTATTACGGCGTGGTTGCCGCCTCGTCTGCCGATCGATCTTTGCCAAATATCACGACAAAGTTAGTACCTTCAGGAATCTCACCAGGAGGCGTTGTTGTTTGTACGCTCACACCCAGTAGTTCTTCGAGTTTTTGACGTGTCGTCCCAAAACCTTCGCCAATTTGGTAAATCTCTACATCAACATATTCGCCTTCCGGTGCATCTCCAACACTATTGACAACAAAGCCTTCGCTCTCGAGTGCATCTGCTTCGCGCTGCGCTAGTCCGGTCACGCCAGAAGCGTTGAGTACCGTCACGTTTGCACCTTCACGAGTGATTGGATTTGCACTAAACTTTTCGTGGATAAAGGTTTGTAGCTGTGTGTAGTTAAACAGGCCCGCAACTGGCACAACAACACTAGCACCGCCTACATTATCAGTCGTTACCATTGGATTTTCTTGGTCAAATAAGTCGATTGTCTTGATATTTTCTGGCTGCACATCGATACCAAGTTGCATCAAGGTTCGGATTTCTTTGGTAGCAAAGTTGGTTCGCAAATTGTTGCCGAGCGCATCAATCAAGCCCATAACCTTGCCAACATCGGTCAAAGTTCCCGTACTAATAGCTTTTTGCTGCAAAGCCAAGATTACCTTTTGCTGGTTTTTCTCTCGGTCGAAGTTGGAATTACCCAAACCATAGGTTGGCGCCACGCTTCCTCGGGCCATCGTAAGATAAAGTGCCTGCTCACCATTAAGATGATGGACGCCGTTTTCCCAGTTTACATAGTAACATTCATAGTTACAGCGCCAGTCAAAGTTACGGTCCAAGACTCCAGGGTCGCCGTTGCTTCCCTGAATATCAACGTCGATTCCACCCACAGCGTTCACCGCTTCTTTGATAACTGTATTGTTTACGTGCACGGCATACTGAATATCGAGCCCAAAGATTTCACCGATGAACTCTCGAGACTTCGTAAGTCGCTCTTCTTCCGCTGCTTCGCTTTCGAAATCAGGGTTAATACAACTAAAGTACGCGTTGATTTTGCCTTCGTAACCGCTTGGACACGCCATACCGTACTCTACATACAAGTCACGAGGAATACTTACCATATCAACCACCTTGTCACTCTGATCGATACTCACGATCATCATTGAGTCGGTCAAATAGGCGCCTTCATGACCAGGATCGTCTTCGCTGGTACCAAGCAACAGCACGTTGCTACGGCCGTTTTCGTCTTCTTTGAGCGGCTGGTTCTGCACAATATCAAGAATACTGCCCTGGAAGATATTATTCGTGGCCGTGAGGCCTTTATATAAAATCCATCCAGCAACCCCAAGAATAATCACCACAACAGCAATAATCGACCATTTAATAATACGTCGCTTCTTGCTTTTTGGTTTTTTATCGCGTTTGAGACGTTTTTTACTCTTTTTCTTCTCTGTTTTATCGTCAAGCGCGATATCTTTTAATGAAGCACTAATATCAGCTCCACGAACTGTTCCAAGGTCGCTTTCTTGCTTTCTACCAGGTTGTATAGTCCGGCGTGGCACCTCTGGACGCCGCAGGCCCGTAGGAATATCAGCCGGTTTCTCTTGAAGGTCACCAGACTGAGCGCCCAACTGTCCACCAGGGCGGCGTGGTACAAATCCGTCGATTGAATGCTTGTTCGTCATAAATACTCACTCTACTATATACGATCAGCAGCAAATTGAAAACCTAAAAGCATAATTATTTTATTCATTTCGCCTATCCACTCTACAGTGCTATAGTAGATATAATGGAAGCTTCATTTTTACGACGCCATCCAATCATTAAGGATGTCATTGGCATTATCGTGTTCATTATTTGCGTGCTTATCGGCACACTCGTCATTAACACCTTTATATTTCGTAGTTTTAACGTTCTGGGACCAAGCATGGAAACAACTATGTATACTGGCGACCGGCTTATTGTGAATCGATTACCCGTGACATGGGCTAATCTACAAAATAAGGACTACGTTCCCCAACGCGGCGAGGTAATCGTATTTAAAAACCCGCAGTTTAACCCTGGTACAGGCGACGAATTTATCGTAAAACGAACCATTGCCTTTCCTGGTGAGCGCGTTGTGGTGCATGACGGTATTCTAACTGTTTTTAACGACGAAAACCCCGAAGGCTTTCAGCCCGATAAAGACTGGGAAGGTCCGGGCTCACCAACCAGCGGTGAAGTTGACACGGTCGTCCCCGAGGGAACAATCTTTGTAGCCGGAGACCATCGCCAAGGTGACTATTCGTACGACTCTCGCAGCGGACTTGGCACAATTCCGTTTTATGATATTGTTGGGCCAGTTGGGATGCGCATTTATCCTTTTACGGCAATGCGATTCTTTTAGTGAACTGTTTTAGCTGATTTTAACCAATTAGTTTCCGTAGCCGCTGGAACTCTTCGTCGCTCCCAAACTTGATAACAATCTGGCCGGCACCTTTTGCGTTTGTTTTCACACTTACATCGGTTTTTAAACGCTTCACGAGCTGTTTTGTATCGTCGACGTAAGGTGTTTGAGTAATCTTTGCCCGCTTGGCTTTTTTCGGTTCTTTTGCAGCTTGTTTCGCCTGCACAACAAACTGCTCTACTTTTCGCGCGCTCCAACCTTCTTCTATAATTTGTGGCAAGATTTCCTCCACGATTGCAACGTCAAGCCCAACAAGCGGACGCGCCTGACCTTCGGTGAGTTTACTTTCAAGCAGTGCCTGTTTGGCGGATTCCGGCAAGCGAAGCAAACGCAAAGTATTACTTACCCCACTGATCGATTTGCCGCCAACACGCTGCCCGATCTGTTCGAGTGTTAAGTTAAATTGATCGCGCAGTTTTAAATACGCCGTCGCTGTTTCGAGTACGTTCAAATCACGTCGCTGCAAGTTTTCAATCAACGAGAGTTCAAGCTTGTGCTGATTACTAAGTGTACGCACAAGCGCTGGAATCTTTTCAAGGCCAGCCATCTTCGATGCCCGGTATCGTCGTTCACCAGCAACAATCTGGTAGCCACCCTTATGTGGTGTTACCACAATTGGCTGTAAAATACCATGCTCACGAATTGAATTGGTTAAATCTTCGAGTGCATCTTCGTCAAACGATCGGCGCGGCTGATCGGCATTGACTTCTATTTCTGTTAGTTTAATGTGACGAAGCTCACTCACTTGCCCGTCTTGAGCTGCTGTTGGGTCAAACGATTCGTCTAGTAGTTCAGTAGGAATTAACGAATCAAAGCCTCGTCCTAAGCCTTTTTTACTTGACACGTTCAAGCACCTCCTTCGTTACAGCCTTATACGCCCGAGCACCTTTTGAAAACTTGTCATAAGCACCTACCGGCAACCCATGGCTTGGCGCTTCGGCAAGGCGAATATTGCGAGGGATCGTCGCTTTAAATACCTTGCCAGGAAAATGCTTTTTGATTTCTTCATGTACCTGCCCGCTCAGCGTGGTACGACCATCAACCATCGTAGGCAGTACTCCTAAAAGATCGAGTGTTGGGTTCATGCTTTTACGCACCAACTTCATGGTTTCCAGCAGTTGACCCAAGCCCTCCAGTGCATAAAATTCCGCCTGCACCGGTAGCAGCACATACTGCGCCGCAATCAAACCATTAACCGTCAACAAACTAAGCGACGGTGGACTGTCAATAATCACAAAATCATATTCAGGCAAGGTGCCGATAGCGTTTTTTAGCCGTGTGAATCGCCGATTGGCCTGTGCCAACTCTGCTTCGGTATTTGCTAAGTGCGGCGTGGCTGGTGCAATAAACAAGTTTTTGTGATCGGTTGGCAAAATAATATCAACAAGTAACTTTTCTTCAAGCATCACATCGCTCATAGTACCCGTAAGTTCTTGTTTGTTAATACCAAGCCCACTCGTGGCGTTGCCCTGCGGATCAAAGTCAACTAGCAAGGTTTTTTTACCTTGCTTTGCCAAATAATACGCTATATTTACCGCGCTGGTCGTCTTGCCAACGCCCCCCTTTTGGTTGGTAATCGAAATGACTGTCGCCACGTGTATTTTCCCTTTTCTTTCCCCTATTATAGCACGAGCACATTTAAAACTTATGGCTTATTGATAAATTCGCACCCAAAATCATCGATCATTCAATAACTTTGGGTGCGAGACAGGAGGCTCCTGTTCGCACGGTGATCTCAGTCGTAGTTTTCTACAATCGCGGATCCATCAGTTCTTCAACGAGAATCGACGGAGCGAAAACGATGTAGAATGGGGATGCGAGAACGACGAGAGTAATGTAGAGCCAGTGCGGTTGGCGACGCATCCACCTTACCATCGCTCGCCAGACACGCTCATCCATCTTGGGCAGCCGCTGTTGACGTCGCAGCTCTTTTAGTGCATCCGTCGCACTATCGAAACGTTGAAGTCGCGGCCTACCCATCAGGAAATCCATTAGGAAATTCCGCTTCTTGTCATACGGACGAAGATCGAGTGTCACCTTCCTACTCAACCGTTCGATGAATGAAGGGCGAAACAACATCGTGAGCATCACGACATTCGTTACATCACGCATACGCGCGATGCGTCGACCCCTGCTGGTGCCAGACCAACCGACTGCAGTGAAACATTTCGATTGACCCCAACGCCTTTTGACGTAGTAATGTCCTGGCAGAAGTGGCAGCATCTTGCCTCCTGTCGAATTGTTAACGATCGCTAACCTTTTAATTATACCATAAATCATAAAAATAACAACCGCCCAGAGTGGACGGTTGTTATTTCAAAGATTCATCGTTACTTAATCGAAATAACTTCGATCTTGCTGTACTTTTGGCGGTGACCAGTTTCTTTGTGGACGCGCTTTTTTGATTTGTAGCGGATCACTCGGATTTTATCGCCTTTTACTTCGTCTTCTACCACCTTGGCGGTTACTTTTACGCCTTTTACGGTAGGTGTACCGACAGTGGTCTTATCACCATCGATCACAAGAAGTGCGTCGAGACTGAGCTCTTTTGTGCCTTCCTGGAGGAGGTCCACCAGTAGGGTCTCTTTTTCGCTGACAACGTACTGCTTGCCACCGATTTTCACGACTGCTTTTGTCATAAATATTCCTTAATTTATTTAACTAATCAGTAGTTGATTATAACAGATGTCGCTTGATTAAACAAGCCCCTTAACCACGACTTCATTGGCATGCAACCAACCTTCGACACTGCCGCCGTCCAGGTACTGCCCCTGTGCTGGCACCACGCTCAGCACACCACCATCCCGAACATATTCGTTAATCGGTTCGGTGATCAGGTACTCGCCCTGCACTTCCTGCTCGCTATAGCGAACGATCCGCTGCAATAGCTCGGCACTGAGCACATATTTGCTCACATTAATAAGTGTACTCGGCGCGTCCTTGGCTGCCGGCTTTTCAACGATTCGCACAAATTCATTGTTGTCGTTTGTGGCAATCACACCGTAGCGACTGACATCCTCGGGGGCAACATTTACCCCCAGCATTGCGCTTCCACCATGATTCGCAGTCTCAAGCAAACGTGCCACTTCACTGTCGTCACTTCGACTATAAATAAAATCGTCGCCCATAAGCACCACGGCCGACTCATCTTCGTCTAGATCCTTCGCCACAAGCGCCACAGGAATCGCCGTGCCATATTTTTCATTGGTATTTTGGGTCACAAAATGAAACGTAACGTTTTTTGGTGGTAGCACGTCATCAATCATGTGGCTTTTCCCTGCCCCGCGCAAATATTCTTCCAGCACCGGATTGCGCCCATAATACGCCTGAATTTGCGTCATCCATTCGCTCACCACAAAATAAATATCCGTGATGCCCGCCGCAATACAGTCTTGCACGACATAATCCACAAGTGGGCGGTTTCCCACAGGTAACATACATTTTTCAATCGCTTTCGTAATAGGTAGCCGGCGTGTTCCCCACCCGGCTACGGGAATAATCGCTTTAGTAATCATATGGCCTATTATACTAAATTTGGCCGCCGCTATAGAGCACCAGGAGCATAATACATAGCGAGAGCAACCCACCAGCCTTTAGTAAACCGTGGTGCCGATACCACGAACGCTGTAGTTTTTTCGGCAACTTTCGACGATACGCGTGTGCTGCAAACGCTACAAAAGCAGCCACAAGCAAGAGTACAACCGAGCCTAGTGCAGCCGGCGAAAGCGACTGAACCGCCATGCCAAGCCTCGTTACAGGCGCAAGCGGCTCGTTGATTGGTGTGTTTGTGGTCGTCATGGCAAGTGGTGCCGCCGATTGATCTTTCGTTTCATGGCCATATAAAGCTACCACCAATGTTGTCGGCTCATTTTTCAATACGCCCTCAACAACCGCAAAACCCACTTCACTATACTGCGTACCCAGTACATTTGCTCGGTGATCTGGTGAAGCCATCCATGCCGTCATAGTACTCTCGGCCGTATGAAAATTCTTAGCTAAATTTTCCCCGGCATAATCATAGGCGTATCCCGCTTGGTCAAGCCACTGCCACGGCGTCGCTCCACTTGGCGATTCATGCGCCCAATATTGATATTCAAACATATCATTAGCTTTGAGTACTGCCGCCTGCGAGAGCTTTTCATTGCCCGCCAAAGGCTCTAGCCCAGCCTCTTCGCGCTGAGTATTTGTTGCAGCCAATAGTTTTTCAGACGTAATAGTAGTCGCTACACCAAGCACGGAACCCGCCGAGCTCAAATTATATATGCCCTGAACCACTAGCACCGCACCTATTACAACAACTAACCCATAACGGCGTATTAAATGAGGCCGATAGTGATTATTTTTGTGCGGCCATAGCGTTAATTTTGCATGATGGTGTATAAAAGCATACCACCGATTTTTTGTTTTGCGTTTCACGGTAATTTTAGTATAGGTAAAAGTTGTCAAAAAAGCGAGAGCTTAAGCGGCATCGTTAGGGCGCACACGGCGAACAATCCAGGCCGTTGCAACTCCCAGAACAGCTGCAAGCAACAGCCACCAGTACCAAGCTACACCAAACAGCTTCCAGCCTTCAGTACTTGGTACTGCCGCCGCAACCTGTTCACCTCCGGCAACATCAGCCGTATCGGTGTTTTCCAGACCAAGCACTTGCTGATTCAAATCACTACCGCCTGTCGAGCTAGCAAAGCTCTGTGGAAGGCTAAATGGCTGCGTCAAGCGCTCTGCAAGCTGCGTTAGAGTGTCAGTTTCTTCATCACTTCCAGTATCAATGCCACCCCCTTGACCACCAGGCACGACAGTTGGGTGTTGAATGAATATCGTACGATTTTGTTCGGTGACATTTCCTGCTTTATCGGTAGCACGAACAGTAATTACATATTTGCCGTTTGCAAAATCTTTCGCGTTAAAGATAGCGATTACCGTCAGAGCTGCCGATTCGGGATCAACTGTCTCAATTACGTCCGCCTTAGGTATTACTTCAGTTTCTTCGGTCGCAGTATTCAAGATCGTCACTTCGGCGTTTATGTCAATAAAGTAATTACCAAGTCCCCAGGCATCTTCCATGTACGATGTCACGACGATCTGATCATCACCACCAAACACCGAATTTTCCTCAGGTGTTGTTACCTGCAATGTTGGTGCAACCGTATCAAGAGTAACATTCCACACCTGGCTCCACTCGCTCTTGTTGCCAGCTGCGTCGATAGCTCGCACCTGCCAGTACCATTTACCGTCCGGGGCACCGCTAGAATGGATCATTGGTGTATCAAGGACGCTCGACATCCACGCACCGCTATTGTCTGGAGCAGCACCCACCTGACTCTCATCCCGTGACGATCGGAATTGGTATTTCACTTGGATGTCGCGGTCGTCGGTTGCTTCGTTCCATGTAAAGTCAAACTCGTTCGTATTGCGATAGGTTTCGTGAGGCGCACCACCAGTTGGAATGCTCGGCGCGGTCATGTCACAGTCGTCAATATCGAGCACCTGGTTGTCGATAGTCGGGTTATTGTTTGTCTGCTTGATCAGGCGCATAACATCACAAGTATAGGTGTTGGGCTGGCCCGGAATAAAGGCGATATCCACAGCATTTGTGCCGAATGTATTGCCACTCAAGTTGAAGTTCGTGTTCGCAACAAGCACCCAACCGCGAGTATCGCTCACATAGTTACCGGTAATGCTACCACTCGCAAAATCGTTAATATACGCTGGTTGGCGCAAGTGCGTAAAGTGATTACCCGAAATCACGTAGCCACTCGCCGTACTAAGTTCTAGCGCGCGAGTTACTTCACTATCGCCAAGGTCGTATTGGCCAGTAAAAGTATTGCCAGAAATAGTCGTGTCGTTAGCACCCACACTAATAATATGCTGGTTCGCACTGTCAGTTTTTACAAAATTCAGGTTTGAGACCGTCACGTTCGGAGCAGTGATGCGGAAAAGGTTGCCGCTACCATTTGTCGAGATTGTTGAGCCATTACTACTTGTTAGCGTCAACGCTTTGTTGATAACAATATTTCCCGTTACCACTTCGTCTTCTGTCACATCAATCACGTCGCCCGCCGCAGCCGCAGCAATCCGCTGCGGAAGTGTTAATTGCACTACTGGCGCAGCTGCCACAACAACTTCTGTCGAAGCAACCACTTCGGTTGGAACGCCACCACCGCTCACCTTAGCGGTAATTGTGTGCGTACCTGGCGTCGTATCTTTATAGCGAAAAGTTTTGTTGGCCGTATTTTTCGCATAGGAATAGTTAGTCGTTGCTGTCCAGGTCGTCGAGGACGAGCCCTCGGCAAACAGACCGGTCGCCGAGCTTGATGATAATTGCAGTTTAGAGCCATTGCTACTCGTCTGCTCCTGCGTGCCGCCAACGTTACGAAGCTGAACGCTTAAACTCGCCACCACATCCACTTCTACTGTCTGTGCTGCGTTCGTGAAAGCCAGCTGTGTAATGTCTTGCGACGCCGCACGCGCATCAGGCGCAATCATAACACCATAAATAGGCTGCAGCGCAATCACTAGCGCAGCCCCTACAATAAACAATTTACTTTTTACCGCCCCTCCGAGCCATGTTTTCATCCCTATCTCGCATTTCTCCCACCCCACATATAGTGGTTTCTATCGGGATTTTACCACAGACAACAAATCGGTGCTAGCTTTTAGCGATTTTGCAGCTCGTCAATCCGCTTATGATCAAGGCCGTAATAGTGAGCAATTTCGTGCCAAAGCGTGCGCTTTATCTGTTCAAAAAGTTGCGTTTCATTATACACCGCAGCAAGGATTTGTTTTTTAAACAACGTTATTTTGTCGGGGAGTACAAAGGTATAGCCATTGCCACGTTGCGTCAGTGGAATTCCTTCGTAAAGTCCTAGTAGCAAATGATTGTGATCGAGTTTCATTTTTTGCACTTGCTCTGGCGTAGGCTCGTCGGCCTGTACAATCGCAACATTTTCAAGGCCAAGGATATATTTTTGCGGCAATTCGTCCATAGCCCGGGTAATAAGCCGGTCGAATTCCTCATCGGTCAGGTTCATCATATAAGCTTAGTATACTACGACTCTGACTCAGCGCGAGCTTCGCGGGTAATTTCTTCCCAGCGACGCTCTAGCTCAGTCTCATCAATCTCATCTTGTAGCCGTATAGCTTCTGGCGCTACACGCTCAGCTTCGATTTCGTCGCGTACGTCCCCGTACGGATCAACCGGTGCGAAAGATATGTTGCGGTGGAATAATGACATATTTTTTGTTTTCGTTTAATTTACTTTTACATTTAAGCATAAAAGCTGTAAAAAGTCAACCGGCACCACCCCGTGAAGACTAATTTTCGCGCCGATGTCGCCATGTCAAACCAATTATAATCACGCCAACTATGATTAAAATCCCAAATAGTAGCACCCACCCCCAAGACGTGGCAAGTTTAGCAAAAACGACCGAAAACACTCCTCCCTCCAGATCTTTTTCGGAATCTTTCTCATTATCGGCAGCGCTTCCTTCTTCATTTCCAGTACCTGCACCACCGGCCGACGATCCGTTGTCGCCCATTGTTTCACTTGAATCATCTGTTCCAGCGCCAGAAGAAACGTTTCCATCGTTGCCCTCTCCACCGCTATCAGGTGCACAATCATGATTAGAATAATCACCAGCCCCATAGGCACCACAAGAGTATGTGGCGTCTTGGGCGGCCACGGGCAGCGCCACACCGAGCCCCAAAACAACCATCGAGATTATTGCTTGAATGTATTTTTTCATCGTTCCCACCTCTATTTACTCCCTGGTTGCATTTCCCTATAGCATCGCTTATAGTTTAAAGTGTAACAAATTCCATGGGAATTTAGGAGGGAAAAATGGGGAAAGTAGAACTTATTCTCATAATTGTGGCAATTATATTATTGCTTTTGGGTGCAAAAAAATTACCGCAACTTGCGCGTAGTATCGGCGATTCTGGACGCGAGCTGAAAAAAGGTCTTCGCGGCAACGACGAATCAAACGTCGCCAAAACACCATCAGACACCCCTAAAGACAAGTAGTCTGTAAAGGGTGAGGCATGAAAAAACGACAAACTCGTCGTCCTCATGAACCCGCCGTAATGATGCATCATGTCAAAGAATTGCAGTTACGGTTTCTTGTTATTGCCTTGATTTTTATTGCCGGTGCAGTGCTGGGCTATGTTTTTTACGAGCAGCTGTTTGCCTTCCTCCGAACACCGCTCGATACGCCACTTCATTACACCTCGCCTGCTGGCAGTTTTAATCTGATCGTCAAGATATGTTTGATGGTTGGTGTTTTTGTGATGATCCCGGTTACTGTCTATAACCTCATTATGTTTGTGCAGCCGGCGCTGCGCGAAAAACTGTCTCGACTGCGCGTGTATTCTACCAGCCTTGCGTCGTTGGTTCTGGCCAGCCTTGGCGCGGCATTTGGATTTTTCGTTATTATTCCCCTTGCCCTCAAGTTTTTCTTCAAATTTCAGGTAGACGGTCTGGTTGCGCTGATTTCGGCCGATGAGTATTTGCGGTTTGTGGTGAGTGTGGTGATCACATTTATTTTGATTTTCCAATTGCCACTGATCATTAGTTTTATTGACCATATTTCACCACTGCAGCCGAAAAAACTATTCAAAGCCGAGAAGTTTATTATCATCGGCAGCCTTGTGGTCGCCCTACTGGTACCGTTTGCACTCGACCCAGCGGTGCAGTTTATGATCGCTAGCCCAATTATTATTTTATACAACCTTTCTATTGGCATTGTATTACTTCAACGATGGATGCGACGTAAAAAGCCAGTTTTACAACCCGCGCCGCAGCCGATCGTAGCTATCACCACCGTACAGCCCGCCCTCACGCCAAAACCAACCCCACCTTCGCGGCGGCGATCGATGGACGTTGTTAAACAAACAACATAATACTGTTGTTATTTATATAGCATAAGTGGTTTAATAAAATATATCAGACGGAGGACTAGCAATGAGCAATAAACTGGCTCAGCTAATGGAGAAAAAAATGGATCGCCGTGACTTTTTGAAGTACGGCATCGGGGTGGTGTTGGCGCTGGTTGGTATTACCGGGCTCCTACGAACCCTCTCGGGCGAACAGCAATCTAACGGCTACGGCGACAGGCCCTACGGCCAGTAGCGTCTTTTAGCGATATGGCACGACTACCTATACCAGGTTCCGACAACCAACAATGGGGAAACATTCTTAACGACTACTTAAGCGTGGCGCATGATGCTGGTGGCACGATCAAGAATGGTGTTATTGGTAACGATCAGATTACTGATGTTTCACAGACGAAGGTCACGGGACTTTCGGCGACGCTTTCCAACAAAGCCAACAACAGTGATGTTGTACATCTTACGGGTGATGAATCGATCAGTGGCATCAAAACATTTGCCGGCACTATCAATGTCCCTGCCCCTACTACCGACACCAACGCAGCGACTAAACTTTACGTTGACTCTCTTTTGCCGGCCAGCCTGGTCTTTAATGTGAAAGATTACGGCGCAGTAGGCGACGGCACCACCGACGATCAAACGGCCATTCAAGACACGATTGACGCAGCCGAAGCCGCCGGCGGTGGGATTGTGTTTATCCCCCAAGGTACTTATATTGTCAGTGGCACACCACAAATTACAACGGGCAATATTATTGTTGCAGGCACTGGTAGTGGCAGTAAAATTCTACTAGCTTCAGCAGCACTGAATGGAGCTGGGACAACGATTGGCCTCTGGATCAATGGCGGATCAAATGTACTGATCCACAACCTCTGCGTCGACGGCAACTTTGATAATATTGCCAAAAACGGCACATACGTTACTTCAAGCACGCTTTGGGATCCTATCATTGCAAAATATGGTGCGCAGGGGCCAAAAACCTACATTTATTCGGGGAGTGGCGTTGACTTCAATACCTATCTGCAATATCGTGCACCTATTCGCATTACGAATGCTACTAATATTACGGTACAAAACTGTCTTGTTCAAAATTCAGTTTCGGCGGGTATTTTGATCGACGCGGCCGCAGTGAACGGCACACAGGAAATTATAATCCGCAACAACCGTGTTCGTCTTTGCTGGGATAACGGTATCTATTTCCACAAAGGCGTGCGCAATGGTTCGGCGATTGGCAACCACTGTTCCGACACGCAGTATTCGGGGATTACTGCAATCTATTGTCGTGATATTTCTACCGTAGGTAATATTTGCCACGACGGCGGTCCAAGTCAAAGCGACTCTGCTGCAATTGAATACGCCGCAGTGACCGATGGCTTGATCGCCGATAATTTAGTATACGATTCGCTTTTTTCGGGAATTCTGCTAAAGAATAGTGACGAAACAGGCATCACTGGCGGCGAGGGCAATCTGTATGCTCGAAACTATAACGTAAAAGTTACCGGCAACAATGTTCACGACATTCAAGACCCCCGCTTCCCTAGCGCAATCGCTGCGGGCATTCGCGTGGAGGGATCGAGCCTTTGTCAAATCAACGGCAACAAAGTAGAGCGCGCCAACTACGGTATCGACATTCCCGATGATTGTTCCGATATTTTAGTGCAGGGCAATAGCGTTCGCCGCAACAACGGCTGGGGTATGCAAATTGGCAACAGTCCTCATATTTTCAATACGCAAATTATTGGCAACGTGATTGAGAGCAATGATTCCAACGGCGTGACCGCTCATGCGCCAATCATCTTTAAAAATAACGTCGTGCGCGACAATAACGGCCAAGGCGTCGACCTCAATGCACCTCCGGCGGGTATTCCCTATAAAACCGACTACATTGAAGAAAATCTTTTTGCCGACAATCTCTATAACGGCGTCAATGCTGCAGCCGGAGCAGGCAATCTGGCAATTATTCGCAACAATGAATTTTATAACTCTGATAGCTTGGTGTTTTATGACGGCGTTACCACCAATGGCTCAACGACCTTTACATCGAGCACGGCCAATTTTGCCGCCAGCGACGTGGGTGCGTCAATCGTGGTTTTGGGTGCAGGGAGTGCCAATGGCGACAGTCCACTTATCACCACCATTACTGCGGTCACTAACAGCACTACAGTTACGTTAGCTGCGGCCGCCAGCGCATCACGCACCGGTCGTGTCTTCAACCTTTTCCGACCAAAACAAGTGTATTACGACGGCGTTATGACCAGCGGCAACCCCACACTTACTTCAGCCACTGCTTCGTTTACTTCAAACGATGTCGGTAAAACAGTCCTACTCTATTCAGACGACGGGCCAAATCCATCCCTGCTGGGAACGTTCAATGTCGCAAGTTATACCAGTGGTACTCAAGTAGACTTAAACGCTTCGCCGACCAACCGAACCGACATCTTATTCGTTATTAAACGCAATCTCGGTAAGCAAGAACGCGCCCTCTATATTTCTAATAATTCCGACGTTCATTTTATCGGCAACCGTTCGTGGTGTATGCGCAACGAAAACTACCCTGCGGGTGCATTCTCAGAAAGCTCGGTCCTGCTCAATAATTACGACTTTGGCTCAAATACTTCCAACCAGCCGATTACGCCGTCGCTTGCACTACCAATTATGAGCGTCAACTACGATTCTTACCCCGGCGGCAAAAACGGAACGGTTTTGGTCGACGCCAGCGGCGCTAATCGCAATGTCTACTTGCCTGCTACATCGACCGTTACTGCCGGAACTGTTTTTGTGATCAAAAAGACCGACAACTCTGGCAATACTGTCACTATCGACACCACTGGAGGTCAGACAATCGACGGAGCCGCCACGCAAACGCTCAACACCCAGTGGCAAACTATTCGCGTACAGAGCACCGGTAGCGCGTGGGTGACTATCTAGCAACTAGATAACTAAAGACTGCCGCTTTGCTGCGGCAGTCTTTAGTTTCATTTTCTATTATTCCGCCTTCTGAAGCGACACGTGAAGACCTACGCCCTCTATCTTAACCGTTTCGTCGTACGCATATGCTTCATCAGAAAACTTCTCTGCAAGTGTCTCTTTTCCGATCTCTCCGTGGTATTCGTCAATCGCTTTTTGCAGCTCATCGTCCTCGGTTTTCAAACTCAGTACTATACGATTGTCTACATTCAGACCGGCAGCTTTGCGCGCATTTTGAACATGGCGAACTACTTCGCGCATGAGGCCTTCGCGCTTCAATTCCGGTGTGATTTCAAGATCAAGCGACAGCTCTTCGCCCTGTTTTACTTCTTTCACATTCAGCTCTTCGGTCAAAATACTCTCAAAATCCACGAATTCGCCGAGGCTCGGTACCGTCACACTCGCCAGTGGTTGACGCACTTTTATTCGCTCTTTGGCGCGAATGCTCAAACCGGCATTCACATAGTCGCGCACCGTCTCCATTTCGCTCATCACCAGTTCGTTCACTCGCCCGCCCTCTGGCCAATCCAATAGGTGGACGCTTTCACCACCGGTCAGTTTTTGATACAATTCTTCGGCCAAAAACGGTGTAAATGGTGCTAGCACCATACTGAGTCGCACCAACACATAGTGCAGTGTTCGGTAGGCGTCGTTTTTGTCGGTACTATCGCCGCTCTTCCAAAAACGACGACGGCTACGACGCACATACCAGTTGCTAGCATCTTCAATAAATGGCAACAGTGGCTTGGTGGCGCTTGGAATGTCGTAAACATCCATGTGTTTTTCGACTTCGTTTGTTAGCTGGTGCACTCGACTCACAATCCATTGGTCCAGCGGATTTTCAAGGCTGTCGCTTGGATCGGTCAGATCACCATTGAATTCCCAACCGTCCACTTCAGCATACATGGTGAAGAAATCGTACATGTTCCAGACCATGCTGAGTTTACGCGCGGTGTCGCTGACGTCTTTGTCGTGCAAGGCAAAATCTTCGCCGTTCAGAAGCGGACTCGAAAGCAGCAACAACCGCCAACTATCAGCTGAATATTTGTCCATCAGCTCGTTCGGATCGGTGAAATTCCCGCGCGATTTACTCATTTTGTAGCCGTCGTTACCTGCCACATTTCCGGTCACAATCACGTTTTTAAAGGCGTTTTTGCCAAATAGCCCCACATTGACCGCATGCAAATAGTAAAACCATGCGCGCACCTGCCCCACGTATTCCACGATAAAGTCACCAGGGAAGTTTTGCTCAAACTTTTCGACGTTTTCAAACGGATAGTGGAACTGGGCAAATGGCATACTGCCACTTTCAAACCAGCAGTCCAGCACTTTGTCGACGCGCCTATATTCCACGCCGTCGATCGTGAAGGTAATGTCGTCGACCCACGGGCGGTGGTAATCGTCGAGCTCAACACCGCTCAGTTCTTTGAGTTCAGCATAACTGCCGATCACTTTTACGTGCTCGATACCGTCTTTGTCTACACCTTTCCATACCGGCATCGCCGTCGCCCAAAAACGGTCGCGCGAAAGGTTCCAATCGGGCGCCTGCAGCATGGTTTTCTCAAAACGGCCATGTTTGATATGGTCAGGGAACCAATTGATATTTTCGCCGTTTTGCTCCAGCATTTCCGTGCGCTGGCCGTCGATATCCATAAACCAACTTGGGTGTGCGCGGTACATGAGGCGATTGCCATTGCGCAGGTTGTGCGGATATTCGTGCTGAATGTAGTCGATCTTCCACACAATGCCGCGTTCTTTTAAGGCTTTGGCAATGGTTTTATTGGTTTCCCACACATCCAAACCTTCCCACTCACCTTCTGTGTATTTGCCGTATTCGTCGAGCACATGCACGACCGGAATTTTGTTTTGCATAGCAAGTTCAAAGTCTTCTTCACCGTATGCAGGTGCCAGGTGAACAATACCCGTACCGGATTCGGTAGTAACGTAATCCGCCTCCCACACTTTATGCGCGTTTTCGCCCCGGTCCACACTCAAAAGCGGTTCATATTCCAGCCCAACCAAATCAGAACCTTTAAACGTCTGGATTTCACTCCAGGAAAGTGGGTTGTGTTTTTCGTCGGTAATGACTTTATCAACGAGTTCTTTTGCCAAAATAAACCGCTCGCCATTGACCACACCTTCTACGTATTCAGTCTCGGGGTTAACGGCCAAAGCCGTATTACCCGGTAGTGTCCATGGAGTGGTCGTCCATGCCAAAAAGTATACCGGCGCCCCACCGCTAATCTTACCGGTTGGATCGTGTTTGACAGTAAATTTCACATACACACTCGGATCAGTCACCACTTGGTACGCACCGGCATCCATAGTTACTTCGGCCTTCGAAAGTGGTGTTGCCCACTTCGTGTCGTACATCAGCACACGCTCGCCTTCGTAAATTTTACCCTTTTCGTACAACGTCTTAAACGCCCACCACACGCTCTCCATGTAGTCTTTGTCCATGGTTTTGTAGGCACCCTTAAAATCAACCCAACGCCCACTGCGCGAAATAGTATCTTCCCACAAGCCACTGGTCTGTACCATACTTTCGCGGGCAGTGGTGATATATTCTTCGAGGCTTATTTTCGTACCGATATCGTGACGGTCGGTAATGCCCAGTTTTTTCTCGACAAAGTTTTCGGCAGGTAGTCCATGACAATCCCAGCCCCATACACGCTCTACACGCTTACCCTTCATAGTCCAGTAGCGTGGCACTGCATCTTTTACGATTGAACTCAGCAGCGTACCATGATGCGGTACGCCTGTAATAAACGGTGGCCCGTCATAAAACACGTATGAATTATCAACCGGTCGTTGTTCTACCGATTTTTCAAATGTTTTATTTTTTTGCCACTGTTCAACGAGTGCTTTTTCGTACTCAATTGCACGTCGACGACTATTAGATTTAAATTTCATCATTCACTCCTTTCATAGCAGTAGCTGCCAGTTTTCCACGTAGGGTTTCATAAAATTCACTCGACATGAGTCGTTCCATCGGCGAAAATAACGGCTGAGGCAACGTATCAAAATCCACCCAGCCTAAATCAACAAACTTATCTGGTTCCGTCACCGTAGGCTCACCACCTCTCCAGTCACTTGTCGTCCATACTGTCACAAAATGCTTATCTGCTTCCGGAAATATATCGTTTGTTACGGCTGCAATGCGAACATTTGTAATATCGCAGTTCGTCTCTTCCATTACCTCCCGAGAAGCTGCCTCTTCTATTTCTTCGTTAAATTCCAATTTTCCCCCTGGCAGCGACCAACTTTCCGCACCATGAGCACCTAGACGCCGACCTATAAGAAATTTACCCGCACGAAATATGAATACCCCCACACCAACTTCCGGCCTGCCTATTCTTTCGCTCATCGTGTCTCCTTTTTAAAACAAAAATCCCTTCTTAGACACTGGAATCCGATCAAATCGGACGGTACCATCCAGTTTCTAAAAAGAGATTTCTTCTTAGCACTTATTTGTTCGCTGTGACGCTGCGCTTTACGCTGGATTCTACTAGGCCTTCAGGCCGTTCTTTCCAGAACATTCGCGGGTGATAGCCGCTCATCCCCTAAAAGAGGAGTGTTTTCATCATTTTACTCCGTATCGCTGTGAAGATCAAGCGGATCCTCATATCCAGCTTCGAACTCAGCTGCATGTTTTCCCCCGAATAGACCTTCATAATCTTGATTATTCCGAGTGGCCCATCTAACATAGTCACCCTGAGACTCATCATAAGTCTCATTCATCAATGAATCGCGTTCTTCTTGTTGATTTGGCAGTAAATTATTGGCAAGGTATTCTTTCATGATTAGTGTATTTTACCACAACCAGGTGGAAGAATGGACAATTGGCAGCTTTTGCCACCACTTTGCCAAACTTAGCCGCTGCTGCGACAGGCCAAAACAAATTGTCACCAATACAGCAATGTACACCAAATGATCATCAACAAACGGGTGGTTACTGAGCGGCAGACTTGCCATCCACATAAAAAACAGAAGTAGTGAGCCTGTAGTTGCCGCTATACGTACACCAATTCCAAGCAACAAGGCCACGCCAATTCCCAATAAGCCTGCCATAAAAAGCCAATCTGCCCACGACTGGCCGGCAATCGCAGTGAACATATCAGCAAACGGTCCTTCGACGTTTTTTAAATAGCCAGTCGTTGGTGATCCGCCATTAATCCATGCTTTTTCTGCCGATGTCGCTAGCCCCCAGCCGAACAATTTATCGAAGAACGCCCAAGTAAAAACCAAACCTAATAGTATTCGTGCGGTTGCCAGTGAATACCAGACCGCGCTACTTGTTTTTTGCCCTGATTCTACCATGCGCTACTCTCCTTTTACATACCAAACAATGCGCCTTGATACTTGAATAGTACCAAGAAGACGCAAGCAGTCAGCAAAACTGCAGTGAAAAGCCGGTCGTAGCCACGCTTGATCCAGCGCTGCAACACTTCGTTCGTTTTAGGATTGAGATACAAGTTCTCTTCTCGAATATTGTAGTGAAGCAGTGACATAAACACGAGGGTTGTTGATAGAGTCACCAGTAGACACCACGGACATAGCGCGCCAATCTCGAAAGCACTGACAAAAAACAAGTAGTACGCGAAGACAAAGCCAGCACCATACCCTATCTGTGCCGCTGCCATAAATGCCCGAGGAAATCGCACACCCGCCAGCCCGGCCACTGCTACAGTAATGACGATCGGCTCCGCAATCAACCCCAAGTAACTATTTGGAAAACCAAATAACTCAGAGGTGGGGTGTTCCATAACGCTTGCACAGTTAATAATCGCATTCACACTGCAACTGAGTGCGGCATCGGGATTGGCGGCTAAATGCCACGATTCTACTGAAAGCACAAAGGCAGCGATCAAACTTAGAATCGCCGAGATGAGCATCGTGGTAAAGATCCACACATCCGAACGTTCGCGTGCGTGGCTGAAAATTTTTCTAAACATAATAACTTACCTCGCTTATCGTTGGTAGCGGCAACCCGCGCCACATCTGCTGCAACCCACCGTTATCGCTAATTGCAATGATAGTGGGATACTCGACAATGTCGTACACTCGACAAAAATCGGCTCCCTCTGGCGTATCGGGATCAAGCGTTTCGAGTTCGTGACCTGTTTGGCGTGTAAATTCCCGCAAGAAATCAGTCACTCGCCGAGCGTAATCGGTGTTGTCTTTGTAGACAACGATCGTTTTCACTCGCCCTCGCCTCGATTCTTTTGGCTAGTCTTGCGGCGCTCCTTCAGAATCTCTTCGAATTCATCAAGCGTCTTAAATTCGCGGTAAACGCTTGCAAAACGAACATAAGCAACCTCATTCTTTTGTGCCAGTTCGTCGAGTACTCTATCGCCAATTTTACGAGAGGTAATTTCGCCCTCACCAAGTTCGTAGATTGCTGCTTCAACAGTGTCGATAATGTCTTCCACCTCGAGTTCCGAAGTAAAGAACTTACCCACCGACCGCTTGACCGCAATCGCCAGCTTATCACGGTCGAACAGTTCGCGCGAGCCATCTTTTTTAATTACCACTAAGTTTGGCCGCTCAATTCGCTCATATGTCGTAAAGCGATGCTTGCCATCAAGCGATTCACGGCGTCGGCGAATTGTTAAGCCATCAGCCGTTTCGCGCGACTCAATCACCCGGCTGTTGCCAATGCCATATTTTGTACTCATATTAAACCACTCCTATGATTCGTCAGAATCTTTGTTCTTTTTTCGGCGACGCAGGAACGCAGGAGTGTCGGACTCGTCTTCTTCTTCAGTCGGAGTGTTCCAAATATCGCCAGCTGGTTCGCTCGCAAAATCTTCAGCAGCCTTAGCATGATCCAAATTCATATCAACATCACTAATTGCATCGTCGGCTACCTGTGATTTTAGGCTAGCAGGCTCTTCAATCTCTGTTGCTTGCTCTTCAAAGTACGCACTGTCAAAACCTGTCGCAATCACCGTAATGATCAGTTCGTCTTCCAGCTCAGGTTTCAGTGTTGCACCAAAGATAATATTTGCGTCTGGTGAAACTGCACTCGTAATAATCTCGGCAGCTTCCTGGATTTCGCTCATGCTCATATCGTAGCCACCGGTAACATTGAACAGCACACCCTTTGCACCGTCAATCGACACTTCAATGAGCGGTGATTCGATAGCCTGCTGCGCAGCCTGCGCAGCACGATCGTCACCACTTGCGCGGCCAATACCCATGAGTGCCGAGCCAGCATTGCTCATGACAGCCTTAACATCGGCAAAGTCCAGGTTGATCAAACCGTGTTCGGTAATCAGTTCAGAGATACCTTGCACACCTTGGCGAAGAACATCGTCTGCGATCTTGAATGTTTCGAGCAGTGGCGTACGTCGATCAATCGTTTGCAAAAGTCGGTCGTTTGGAATCGTAATCAACGTATCGACAGCACGGCCCAGTTGGTTAATTGCCCACTCAGCATTTTGACGACGCTTTTCACCCTCAAAACTAAACGGTTTAGTTGCAACACCAACCACCAAGATTCCAAGTTCACGAGCAACCTCGGCCACCACGTGGCCTGCACCACTCCCGGTACCGCCACCTGCACCAATGGTAACAAACACCATATCAGCACCTTCGATCGCTTCTTTAATTTCATCACGCGACTCGTTGGCCGCAGCCTCGCCTACCGCTGGGTCGGCGCCTGCACCAAGACCATTGGTGGTTGTTTTACCTAAATGAATCTTTATATCTGCTTTTGAATTATGCAGCGCCTGGGCATCGGTGTTCATCGCAACAAACTTCACACCAGCAAGGCCTGCGTCTTTCATGCGATTAACAGCAGAGCCGCCCGCGCCGCCGACGCCAACAACTATGATGCTCGCAAATGATTGTATCTCGCTTGGTTTTACTTCAGGCATGGAATTATGGTCTCCCCCGATATTCTATTCCTATTTAGTATATCACTTGATTAAAAATAAATCACGCCTTGAACTTATCTAGGAATTTAGAT
>Ga0105032_100021_pt1 | contig 40948 bp, 69 predicted proteins | sample RS_126metaG_FD_91481 | JGI IMG/M metagenome (GOLD analysis project Ga0105032, IMG submission 91481) | Switchgrass associated microbial communities from Austin, Texas, USA, to study host-microbe interactions - RS_126 metaG | ecosystem: Host-associated > Plants > Roots > Rhizosphere | place: USA... | reverse complement strand
TTTAGGCGATTCAGCAAAGCGTTGTTTTCAGTAACGTTATCTGCCAGTTTGCCTGTTCGATTGCGAAGTGTCGTAGTGACAATCTCCGTCATCGTTGAATTTGGAACAGCCATGTTGACTCCTTAAATGTTTCTTAAGGAGACCATCCCCTTAAGCTAAATTCTTGATGATCTTGCGGCCTGTATATTGGCTTTAATTTCATCTCTTAGTGATCTATTTGGGGGGGTGGAGTTGGGTTCGAAAACACCGGGACTGCCCGTAAGAGATACGGCGGCTTTCTTTTTATTGGCAATTTCTTCCTTCTTTTTCGCTTCCTGACTTTCTAACAGGGTGGAGCGAATTTCAGGTCTTGCCCAGCAAGCCATATCATATGCCTCTTGCAAATCTTTCGCCCTACCGTTTCCAAGCAATGCAGCCATATCGGCTTTTACTTGTTCAAAGTGGATTTTGGACGTGTCCGCAGCGAAGGCATTAACTTCAGATTGAATTCTAGCATTTTCAATTCTTTCTTGCAACTGCTTTTCAATAACCTCCGGGGAAGTTTGTTGTTTGAGTTGCTGAATTTCATCTTGAAGTGATTTTATAGTAGGATCAGTATATTGAGGGGATTGGATTTTCCCCAAATCAACCCCGTATTGTTGGGCTACTTGATAAAGAAGGTTGGCTTTTTGCTCCGGTGTGCCCGTCCTTAAAACATACGCCGTATTCAATAAATCACTCACAGCCTTAACAGGTGTGCCACCCTCGGCCTGAATAATAGGAATATAGGGAGAAATAACATCCTTCATTTCTCTTCCAAGACGAAGCTCCCCATCATGGGCCGTAAACATCTTGTGAATGTCATTCTCCCGTTTCGACCATTCTGCCCTGACATCTTGGGGGAGTTCTTTCCATTTTGCCTTCATGGGTCCGGAAAGAGACGCTGGCGCAGGGTCATCAATCTCTTTTTCAATAACTTCCTCAGCTTTTTTAAACTTCCCAGTCTCATCGCGTGGTTTTTCCTCGATTTTTTCTATAACTTCAGGAAGGTCATCGCCTTCCTCAGGTTCATTAACCTCCGTTATGGCAGATTTAATCTGATCTCTTAGGGAGACTTCAGTTTCTTCTAATGTATCGCTCATTTCTTACCTCTTTTTTGGTTGGAGAAAACTTGTTGTACGGCGTCCTTTAATTCTTTACGGACATTAAAATCGCCGCGTATTTCATTGTTGGCTTTCGTGGGGGCGTCATTGCCCATAATAACGTGTCCGGAAGCCTTGATATCCTTTTCATAGGCGGATTTACTATCGTATTTTTTACCATTTACCGGATTGACGATTCCTTTTAAACCCTCTCCTATATGATCCCTTTGAATATTGGGAAGAAAACCAATATACCCCTCATATAATACTGGATTATGACCACATTTTATACAAACCCTTGTTTGGGGATTATCGTCATAAGAATCATCTGGATAGAAGATTAAATCACAAGATTCGCAATGATATTTATGGCTCATATTAGTAAAAGGATTTCTTCATCGTCTAATTGTTGTTCGTACATCCAGATCATTCGTTCAATAAGAGCGATTTCCGCCAGAAGTGTTTGGGTAATTTCCGAAATATTATCGCTTGGATTAAAATCAATTTCAATAGGCTTGATTTCTAATTTACTCTCTATTTCCTCTCTGGCTTCTTTGGCGGTCTCTACGGCTTTTTCTATTTTTGTGCGGTCTTTCGTCCGAGTGAGAAGCTCCAGTCTTTTGAGGCGTTTTCTATAATGATCTGGATAGAATCCCCCCCTTGTAATGGACTCATCATCCATTTGAAATGCGTTATTTTGAAAGGCCGTTGACTGAAAAGCCATCAAGACCCTCTTAGATAGTCTATGTAAATGTCAACAGCCCCGCTTGTACCGGGGCCAACGTTATAAATCCTCATTCCAATGTTACAATTGGCTTTTTCTGTCGGGGTAAAACCAGAAATATCTAAAACGAGGGTGTCCGCCCCTGAAAATCCCGTTGCGGTGCCATCAAATTGAAACTGATTGAAATCAGGCAAATCCTCTACAAAAAAATCTATCGCAACATTAGCCGGAACTGTCGCTCCAAAAACATCAAGTTCGATACTATTAAATCCAGATAAATCTACCCCTACTATATAATCAGACGACGTTCTATATTGCCAGCCGGGTCCACTTACATTCAAGCTTGTTGCCTGCCATCTCCAAGAAAATGATCCTTGCGTGACATGAGATGTTGAAGTTGTGATTCCTAATCCAGTTCCGGCCGCCGAGGTTTGATACCAAACATATCCGGAGCTTGTATATTCCGATAAGGTTCCTGAAATACTCTCAAAGCCATCTAGGAGCGTTGCTCCAATAGCATTATCCACGCCCATTACATTTGCAATATCAGCAACATTCATTACAGTTGTGAAGTCGGTCACTCCCATGACTTTAGAAATCGTCATGTTACCTCAACCCACGCACCAGATGGCATAAAGTAAATAACATCTGCGCTCATTGCATATCCTGCTACTCGGACTATATCTCCTGATCCAGAAGGAGCGGTTTGAGACAATCCACCTGCTGTTGTATCGACGTAAATCGCACCTCCAACTGTCCACGCCCATGCGTCGTTTCTACAAAAACTCCCTGTCAGTGCAACTTTCATAGGATTTCCAGCCGTACCGGACGCCGCTGCTAATGCAAGCATAACAGGACCAGAAGTACTAGCCGCATCCGCATCCGCCAAAATCCACGTACTTGATGAGTCAAGGTAAACACAATCCCATTGAGCAATTGTGGCACCCGCATTGAATGTGCTTGTAGTGGGGCCATTTACTGTGTCGTCCGTGTTTGGCGTACCATCAAAGGCAATTTCCGGCAAAGTGACAGTTCCCGTAAAAGTTGGCGACGCTAATGGGGCCTTGGCAGAAAGATCGGTTGTAAGGTCTGTAATGGAGGACTGTGCGATGTTCGTAAAAGTATTAGACCCACCATCCATTGTTTTGTTGGTTAGCGTCACACTTCCTGTCTGAGTAACGACAGTCCCTGAGTGATTGGGAAAGGTCCACGTTCTATTTCCATTTAAAGCTGAGGTCGTTAATGTGCCAGTAAACGATCCATCGCTATCTAAGATAATTTGATTGCTATTCGCGGTGAGAGAAAGAGTGGTTCCTGTGGCATTTCCTATGTTGGGATTTGAAAGCGTTGGAGAGGAAGCCAAAACAATATTTCCCGTCCCAGTAACGGGAGCGTCAATAAACCCTCCGGTACCATTTCCTAGTGGAATCTCTCCAGCACCTATAGTCGTAGAAATCGTCAATTCTGGATTAATCGGGTCTCCATCCGATGTCCCAGAAAAACCATTCGCAGAAGCGATTGAAATCGTCTCGACAGCCCCTCCGGGAATTCCAATGGTGAAAGCGCTATTTGCCATTAAGGTGCTGAGTACCCCTGTAAGTTAAAATAAACCCCTCCAGTTACTGTGGCTGTCAATGTAACCACTTCTAACAATGTAGCGGCTGTACCCCTTAAAGGATTTTCAAATTGAATTGTTTGATTAATTCCTGCTGTTGGAGAATATCCCCTCCACAGAACCGTCCCGCCCGCCCCATCACGAATAGCCAACTCAGTTGCAGCCCCTAAAGTTGGCGCATATATTTGCATAGAGGTAACATAATTACGAATACCCGCTCCTTGCGCAGCACGAACTGTAACGGCAGTGGTTGTGTTAGATATACCTCCAGAAGCAGCAGCATATGACCAATCTAATTCAGGAATAGAGAATGGTTTAATGATTTGAGCGCCGACTGTTGTGGATACAAAATCCGCAACGTCACCAGTTGCAACAGCCGTGTAATTTGAAGTTACCGCCCGACCAGCAATACGAACGGGATTTCCTGAGATCGCCGCATCGTGCGCCGCCGCCCCCGCCACTCCAGTAGCTGTAATAGCTCCTGATGTTACCGTTACCGCTGGAGTTCCTATAACCGCAACCGGAAGTGTATTCGACGTACCTTGAGGGGAGACGTTGTTTACACTTACTGGTTGAATGACGCAGTTTGAAACCTCATAGAAACCAGTCGTGAAAGTTGTGGTTGAGGCTGGATTGGTTGTTCCATTGGTAACACGGATTTGGAAATAAAGATTAGACGTGTCAGTCGGAACATTGCGTAAAGAAGTCGCTCTCTGAGTGGCCAGTGATCCAGAAGCAGAAAGCATATCGTGAAACGCAGACTTACCATCGCTTGCACTAATAATACCAATATGTCCCGGGGAGGCGGTGGTATTAACCGTTACCGTTGTATCAGCCGTGACCCAACCGTTTCTTTGCGTTCCATAAGCTGCATTCGTCGCGGTGGTTGATGTGTAAAGAACATGGTAATAATTCCATCCAAATAAAGAAACCGTCCCAGAACCACTACTAGGAAATGAAGCAACCGTAAATGTCACATCATTTCCCGAAACCGATGCAATAGCATAACGGTTAGGAATCGTTCCCGCCGTACCAGTCAGATTGCCAAAATACATAAACTGCCCGACATTTTCGGACGTAAAAGGATTACTCGGAATGGTGACAGTTACAGATGTTGCAGAGTTAATAACAAAAGCAAGATTATCACCGATAACATCAACAAGCTCATAATAAATGTTGTTGTTTGCAATCCTCTGCGACGCAACCATAGAATAGCTAATATTCAAATCACCGCTAAATGACGCAGGGGAGCGTAAAATAGTCTCGGCGTTTGCTGTGGTTCCAGAGGTAATTGTTAATGATCCGTTGGCTTGACTTCGCGCCATACCAGAACCAATACATATTTCCGTAACGTTTAAGGGGTCTGTCCCGTTAGAAATTGTCTTATCAAATCCCGCTCTAAAGGTAATCTGAGGAGCTTGCATAACAGGCAAGAAAACATCCCCCTGAATAGGAAGTTCGGCGGTGGCAGTCGGGAGTTTCGTTACGATCTGTTGAACACTCGCGTCTAAAGCAATATCACCAAAAGCATTAATTAATGTCATACGCCGTCCTCAACCCAAAAATTTAAATCACCGCCTGTCGTGTCAATCCATAAATAAGGAGATGAATCAACAGGGGGAGTGTCTTGAATATAGAGATTCACCGCATTAGAACTCGGGGCGATTAATTCACCGCGATAGTTTATGAAATATCCCGAGGTTGTGCTATTAGCCACAAATATCGGTTTAACAACCTGTCCTACAGTAGATGGCTCTGTAGAGGTTAAATCTCCCGCACTTGTTGGGGATAGAAAATAAACCGTCCCCGCTGTTAAACCGGAAAGACCCGTCACCATTCCACCCGTGGTTAGAGAGAATGTATTGACATCCGTAACCCCAGATACCATCCCGACAACCTCGGCACTAACAACATCATCGGCTTGCGCTAGTGTATATGTACCGCTGTTTAAATAAACCAAATCAGAAACAGAGAATCCATGAGCATTTTGGGTAATGCTTGATACATTCGATGATCCCGTAGCCCATGAGCCATCACCCCTTAAGAAAGTGGTATTATCGGGCGTTCCTGAAGCATCAATTTCTGAAATCTCAATACTAACGACGTGGGAATCGTTCCAATTAGAAGGAACAACCTCACCAGCTAGAACAGAAGCCGGATCATCTGGTATGGCAGAAACAAATGAGTGTAATACTGGCATTAGTTAACTACCACCCTAACTCCAGCGGCCTTACCCTGAGCATCCCTAACGATAACCTTTGGAGCAATCAGGGCCTCCAACAATTGATTGTTGCTTTGTATTACGGCTTGATTGCTTTGAACCTGCATTTGAGCGATCTGCACTAATCCTTGCGTCATCGCCTCTGCTAGTTGTGTAATACTATCAGCAATAGGCATTGCGCCATCATTTAATTCAGGGTCCATCATTGCTGATTCACCTGTTATTTTGGTTTTAGCGTCAAATTTGGCTTTGGTAACATCGCCTTTAATTTTCTCTTGCTCCACGCCCAATCTTTGTTGTTCAAGGGCGAAGTTCTGATCTGCCAAATACTTTTCTTGCTCCATCTTTTTACCCTCAAACTGCATCTTCATCTGCTCTTGTTGTCCTTTGGCCTGAAGGTTTTGTTGGTCCATTTGGGCTTGCATCTTCATCTTTTCAACCTCTGGATCAGCTTGAGGTTGGGGATTTTCTGCTTGCTTTTTCATTCCCTCAATGATTGTTGCAAATTCTCCCTCAATAGTTCTTCCGGCCCTAAATCCTTGAACACCAAACTTCAACATCTCCATAAGTAGGGGCTTAATCGTAGGGTCTTGAATTGTTGAGGCGACTTGTAAGAATCCAGACACAGCCCCCAAGAATTCCGTTCTAGCCTCTCTCTCTGCATCCTGATCGGCCTTAATCGTCGAGTCTGTTTCAATGTCTATTTTAAACGACCGAAGCATATCATTGGAGAGAACCTCCATGATTTCCTCCCACGTAGGAAGGGAAAGCGCTTTCTCAATTTCTTCTGGAATTGAGGGCTGACCTGTTTGCTGAGATACCATTTCGGCCTGTTGTTGAATCTCAATCTGTTGTTTTTCTTGAGCCGTTAATAATTTCATCCCCGAGACCTGCTTGATTGTCTCCAAGGAAAAGTGCTCTCCAATGATTTCAGCGAACAATCTCACAACATCTCTTGAGAGACGTGCAACATCAGATTGCATGTTATCTAATCGTAATGTGGCATATTGCCCCTTAATTTGTTGGGCAGTCGCCGTCTCGTTGGGATTGGTCGCTCCCCTAATGACATCGGAAATTCCGGTAATTTCGTATAAATCTTGTTTGACCTTCTCTCTCGCCTCATAAAGCCCTAAAAGGGTTTGGAGAATGTCAACCATGGGCATAAAGTCAACAACACCCTTAAGTCCGCCCTTCTCCCCTCCAAAAACAGCCCATTGTTCTACGGGTATTAATTGATTCTCAATTCCTTCCGATAATAGGCGCTCAACAGCCTGACTCGTGGCATCATACACCCCAGCTACTTTAATAGCCTTGGTGATCGAGTTGATTCTTCCCGTTAAACTATCGAGTTCTAATGCCTGATCTTGATATTGATGATAATCCGACGCAGGGATTAAATTATCATTGGCTAATGTAGAGTATAATGGTTTGGGAAAAGGAAAGAACTTTTGTAAACGAAGAGGGTCTTCTTGTTTATCAAGGATATCCTCCATACTCTTATTAACCCAGTAAACTGTTTTGGTCTCTTTATCCCATATTTCGTAAATTATGGCCTTACGTTCCTGATTTCCCTGTTGTTTCTTTTTATCCACAGACTCTAGAGGGATTTTTGAACCGATTTCCTCACCGAATCTCTCAATGCATTTCTTTCTAGAAAGGTAAACCTTCCTCCATCCCGCTCTCATTTCCTCGAAGGTTCTGGCCCACATATGTCCAAAATCTTCCCAGTGTACATAATCAGGAACAACTTCTTCAAAAGCGAGTGTTTCGTCATACTCAACTTGATCGTCCGTTAAAACCTTCTCCTCACGCTCTATTTGAGGGCAATATCTCACCCACAAAGTCCCTCTACCGGGCAAAAGTCTGTCTAGAACACATTGTCTCATCGTCTCCCCAAAGAGATCATTTTCGACATAGAACATCACCGCTCGTTCTAATACTTGCGCCGCGACCCTTCCAACCTCATCATCCTCATGTCTTCTATCTATATTAGGTTTGGGGTCTCTTGCGTATAAAGCGGGCGCGAGAGTTTGAACATTCGACCATAATATGTTAAAACGGGAGAGATTTTCTTCATTATTCTCCCTTTCGTCCTTATATCGTTTGACGATTTTCCTTGCGCGTTTTTCCCATACTTGGAACTTTTGTTCATAAGTAGTGATTTGTTGGCACCAAAATGCCTGATCGACAGTCTGTTCAATTTCAAGAGGCATCGAATGTCCCCATTGAACTAAAGTTATAGGCCGAATTAGCATCCGCTAGCGATTGCATGGCTTGATTTACATCAGTATTAGATTGAGAGAGTTTGGCATTAATCCACGCTAATAGACGTTGATTGAATGGTCCGTTGGGAATTAAATCCCCATCGAAAAGCGCGTGAAAATCCCCTTCATATGTACTTGTCGTTCCAGTAACCAACCTCACACTTGCCTGCCTTAAACCCTGTTGACTCATTACAACCTCTTATATGGATCGGTTCCGGTCTGAGTGGGCCAGAATATCTCGTTTGCTGTTTGTTGCTCGAAGAACTTGGGTCTTGTCTCGGCTTCTGTAAGCTTAGCAGATTTCCAGACTTGCGCAATAACTTCATACGCATCACATCCATGCGAATACCCCCCCAAATCATGATCGGGCTCTTTAGAATAGGAGTTTTTTTGCTCATTTAACTTAAATTCGTACTTTTTCAGACATCTTATCCCTGCTTTACACCTCTCCTCATCAAACCATGAAAGATCAATTGTAGCCCTTGCAGCGGAGATTTGGTTCTGTTGAGAAGTTGAAGAGACAATCTTTGCTTTAATTCCGTAATCATAGAGTTGATCAACAACCGACCGTCCTCCAGCTTGTAAGAGTTTATTTGCGGCGTCATGAGGGGTATAGTGATCAGCATATTTATACTCTTTACGATGTCCACACCCTTCTAGATACCCACCTAACTCATAAGATAAAACCTTCCCATTTGGGCCAAACTTACATTTATCTTCAGGAATCTCTCTCCCGTAAATCTGCTCGGCGTAATGTCTCATATCCTGACGGTTATTATCATAATAATCTATTAACCGAACTTCGTTCTGTGCGACTTGAAACCACCAAATAGCTGTATCGTCAGAAAATCCCAAATCCCATGCCGTAAAGACTGGTAAAGAGGGATCGAAGATTCCAGGTTTTATTCTGCCCGCGTCCTTGGCTTTCTCCATCCACCTTCCGTAAACCGAAGCCTCCACATTCACATAAAGTTTACCTAACCATATCCAATCATACTTATCTGGGGAAGATCGGAGACATTCCACCCTTTCATCTTCTAAAACTGAAGGAAACCATGGATTGTCCATGTAATTTATCTCTTTAACCACAGACTTTAATCGAGGGTTCGTAATGAACATATCGTAGACAGGGTCTAATTCATCTTGGGGGTTAAATGTAAACCATATCTCTGAATTGTCTGCACGAATAGTAGGAAATAACATATCAAGAGAAAATTGACTAACTGCTTGGGCTTCTTCAATCCAGCATATCCTTACTCCGTGGGTCGATTTGATCTCTTCTGAGTTTGACCTTAGCCCAAAGAACAAAAACTCTGATTTTCCGTCTTTTGTCCTTAAATACTCTTTTCCACAATCGAAAAGGCTGTCTAGACCCATATTACGAACCTCGGACACGAGTAAACTATGAACAGATGTTTTAATGGATTTTTGTAATTCCCGGCAGCACATATAAACTCCGGGCTTTTCTAGCGCTTCCAATAAGATCATTCGAGCGAATGAAACAGACTTGGCCGACCCCCTTCCCCCATAGGCGACCCTATAACGAACATTATCTCTTTCAGAAAATATTTGTCCGATCTTCTCGGGTATCTCTATGTTTATTTCTTGCATTCAACAGAGATGTGCCGCACGTTGATGTTAAATCCGTCTGATTTTTCCCCGTCTTTGTCTAGGGGCTGGACCTCTGTTCGGGCAAGTTTAGGAATGTTGTATTCTATAACACTCATGAAACAATCAAAAGCTTGTTTGGGGTCTTTATCCGCAATGGCATCTAGCCAGCCGTTTAGTCTATCGACATTCCCCTCAACAAAGTCAGCTATGGCCTCTCTAGCATTCGCTGTGGCCCTATTGGGAACACCCTTTACTCGTCCGCCTGTCTTTTCGCCTCTTGCCATCTAGTTATGTCTACTGTAGAATGATTATGTCAAAGAGCCATCGCAGCATCAATAGCGGCAGCCTGAGTTGCATCGCTATCAGCAGTCGTTGTTGTGATGAGTTTGGCCTTTCCTACATATGTAAAACCACCTGTAATAAGCCATGTTGTTGTACCTGCGACCAAATCATAGAAAGCGCGAACAATTTTAATTCCACGTCCTGTCGTTGTTGGGTCGAGAATAGCCTGAATCTCTGCTTCTGCCATTAACACTTTTCTCCCTTGGTGGGTTTGCCCTTAGAGCCTTTTGTGCTTTTTTTCATGAAAATCCCCTTTTATCCACTATACCAATCTCTTTAAAATAAACAACCTCATTCTTTGAGAATTGCATTCACGCCTTCCATTACATAACTCATGGATTCTTTGGGTGAGTCTTCTCTTACTACCGGAACGTCGATCCATTCAAAGTTTATGCGTTGCTGTAAAACTAGATCGTGCCTGTCTATAGCAATTCCGCCATACATTTCGCGGTTTTTCTCTTGCGTCCATTCGCCTCTTGACTGGCAATGAGTTTTTCCAGTTCTTCATGGGTTACGCGGTGGGGCTGATTGCATATCAAGTTAAGAACCGTCTGATTCATGAGCAATATCTGCGCATTCATGTTTAATATTCTTTAAATGTCTTCTCTACTATCCATTATTTCTCACCTTCGCGGGCTGAGAGCATTGCGTCTGCCGTTTTGTACGAGCGGCGGGCAACTTCCTCATAATCACCCTCGCCAATCCATCCCTTAGATGACGAAAGAATACCAGTCAAAGCCGCCATTGCCATGCGGTCCCTTAATTGTCTACGAGCAGAGGCGTCCATAGCTTTGGAGCGCTCAATAACCTCTTCGTCCATTCTTTCGGTAGCCAGTACGTCTCCCATCTCATTCTCCTTTGAAGTCACTCAGGGCTTTGCGGGCGGATTGTCGGGCAACAGCTAATTCCGATTGACGCAAGGCAGGATCGTCTATTTCCTCAGCAAATTGGTATTCCTCCAAAGCATCTGCGAGAGCCTGAGCGATGTCTGTGCGGGTGTAATGAGTGGTTTTGTCATAGTCTCCACCGTGCCACGAATCATTGACTTCAATTTGCTTTGGTACTTCCATTATTCATCTCCTGCGGTGGATTGACGCAAAATCTGCAACTGAACATAACCCAATATTAAGTCCTCCAATGCGCTCACAACCTCGGTGGAATTGGGCAAAACATCGGACAGGTGCGACACAAGGGTTCTGCGGGCGTCCCTGATAACTTGCTGGTATTCATCTTCCATGATCTATCCTATTCTTGTCTGCGGTTATGTTAATTACTGGGCTTTTGCTTAACCAGAACGCTAAAGGTATAAACCGGGATGCCGAGAAAATAGGTGGTTCTCTTGCTTTCCATTAAAGTATCTTGATACACGCAGTCAGTTTGTTTTGTGGTGATTATCATTCCATTAACTCCTAGTGTTTTCTAAAATGCCTTGCGAGCATGTTCTCTGGATGGGAGTTTTCCACCATATGGTTTAGATACAGCGCGTCGAATGTTCTTTTGCACTTGACGAAATTATCCCTATACGCTGGGCAAAACCTCATTTTGAATTTATGAATAATGTATTTCATCTAATGTTTTCTTTCGTTATGTTAATACTCAATACCGTTCGCCTGTGCGATAAATTCAAGCGCTAGACTAGCTGGCCCTGTAATGGGGTATTTACCAGCTTCCCAAGCCCGTACAGTGCGTCCTCCCGTTTGTGGGGATAATCTAAGCCTGTCTGCCAGATCGTTCTGGGAGAGCTTTAGAGCCTTGCGTATCAGTTTAATTTGCGTGGGGGTCATACCGCCTTTTTTGCCTTTATTTTCTTGTTAAGTTTTCTTTTGAGTTTTACCGATTCTTCTTTTGTGGCTAACGGCCAGTCTGTGTCTACGTGCACCCAGCATGGCGAACCAAAGAAACTCATAGCCATTTCAACTTCTCGGCTGCAAACAGGGCAAATATGGTTTTTCCCTGAAATTTCCGCAAGTCCCGGACCCATCTGCAAAAGACAGCATGGGTTTTTGTCGATCTTTGTTTTGTCTAGTTTTCCCATTTTATAACCACCCCCAATACTGAACGCCGCCTTGTGTGTAAACGTGCATCATGTTTTTAAGGATTGATTCGTCGGCTAGGGCATAATTCGCATTTGGCGCAGTTTCAGCCACACAAGCCGCAATGTTTGTGCATTCGTAGTCGCGGGCGGTGAAATTAATGTTTTTAAATACTTGCATCTTTGTTTCCTTTTGCTTGGCGGGGCGTTGCCCCTTGTTGATATAGACATACTAGGTGATTAATTCCGCTTTGTAAAGTGTTATCTTTCATTATTCCAGACTATTTTCAACCGATAAACATTAGGCATAGTTCACCCTTTTCCGCCCCCGATATGGGGTCTGTTGACGAGCAGAACTCTTTCGAGCGCGTACTCAGTGCCTTCCGGGTTTCCCCTTAGAGATTCCACCTCCAATCGCCCTGTGCTTTTTTCGGCGCACACCATAAAGCTTTAGGCAAGTTGTCATCTTGCTGGCACGCTTTACAGCCATCACCGGATACCTGTGGTATCGTCTTATCGTTCGGCCTCTCGTTGTCAGGGTAGACAGAGCGAGAAAAATTAACCTTTTCTTAAAAAGGTCCAAAAATTGAGGGGGTTTTTTGATCCGTAGCCCCCATGGTACGGTGGGCTACAATCGGGGGAAAACTGTTTGACAAAAAAATAAAAATCGGTTACTTTTGTCTTGAAACTAAGTTTTCCTCCCTCGCAGGCTCTAGCCGGAACTGCGGGGGATTTCTTTAGGTTACTCTTTTTTACTAAAAATTCAAGACAAAAGATCGTTCCTAATTTTATGCAAAAGGGCATGGTCAATATCTATATTGGTTTCCATTCCCCTTCCAATATATTTATACCACCTCACCTCTAAGCCAGTTTCATAGTGCTTAAAGTTAGGCATAATTATTTTGCAGTCAGGTTTATGTTGATGGGTTTTTAGCCACTCAGCCCAATCTTTGTCATAGGCGCAAGTACAATGAACGGCGCAACCCCATCCGTCTTTGTAAGGAAGACCATGCTTTTTACAAAGCCCCTTGTAGATTTTATTTTCCCAAGCACTTTCTTTATCAGAAACCTTATTAATCCTTTTCTGAACCTCTTCAGCCTCTTTAGAGAAAATTTTTTTTGAACGCCGCTCACCAATCAAGTCGTCAATTTCTTTCTTGAATGGGTTGTCAGACATTTGTTTTTTCATATCTGCTTGATAACAGTCTTCGCTATGATGATGGTTCTCACTCCACTCCCATGATTCGTCTTCGTGGCCGCACTCGCACTCACCCCAATAGAAAGTCATCATTTCAAACTTTTCATTTTTGAAGTTAGTGCCGTATTTTTCAGCCCATTCATCTTTTTGAGAGTATTTAATGCCTATATCCCTCATTAGGGAATCGAGCGCAGAATCATGTGAAGACGCACCCAAAGCCCCGATTGGCATTATGATTTCTAATTTATCCATTCTTAAGCCTCACTTCAAATTGTCCCATAACACTATAAACATCCTGCGCGAACTTCGTCTTTATCCAATTAACGACTAAAGCTGTAGGGCAGATAAACACCCCATCGGTATATTCTACATCTCTAAACCACACTGATACGGGCGTTTCCCCTAGTTTTTTTGCGAGGTTAACTTTCCACATTGGCCAGTCGGGTTTGTTAATAGGTCGATTGTCTTCGGGTGCATCCTTATATCTCTTCTTACTGATAAACGTAGACGGGTGGAGATAATCGGCATATTCCGGCTTTGTCTTAATATAGTATTGCAGACCTTTCATTATAACCTCATGCGAATCAGTGCATTTTGTGTACGCTTTTTCCGCTTCCTCTTTACCAACCTTGCGAGGGTATACTTCCCAGAAGGCTTCAAACTGTACCGGATGTGTCCTCTTTACCTTCGTTGTGGGGTTGCGGACAATTTCTAAAGCCTGCGAGTAATACTTTTGTCTTTGCTCTTTCGGTAGGTCGAGATTCGCGCAAAGTGTGAGCAAATCCCATACGCGGTCTTTGTCGGACATGATTCCTCACTTCCATTTCCGTACACTCATCGTAATGCCCCGCCGAAAATAGCCACGCTTTCTGGACCAGCTTATCGCGGCTTTCGCGCCCAACAAAAACGCATCCCTTGCTTCCGCGCTTGGTAATAAATCCATTTGCTCGGCAAGAAATTCCCTAAGTTCTTTCTGCCTTAATGATTGATAATATCTTTCGGAAGCGGCCCTCTTGCGATATATCTCGCTCTCTTGCTTTTCCTTTTGGTTAATTTCCTTTGTCAGCTCTGGCAGTGTCTTGGTGATAAATTCATCGACCTCGGCTATTGTCGCACGAACAAATTCTCGACCTTTGGCTTTTGGAAAATTCAGCGCAGCCGTTCTTTCTAAATCAATCGCGACTCGGCGTTGAGGAATTTTATATATTCTATCAAACTCGCTCTTTTTAGACGCTTTCTTATATGCCTTGATTCTTTCCTTGGGGTAATGAGTCCGGCCAATCTTAACAATTGTTTCATCATTATGTGGCAACTCAATGAGATAAATGTAGCTTGTCTCATCGTACATGGGTAACCCCTGTGGCCTTTTCTATTAGAGACCGCACATATTCCGATAGGTTCGGCTTGCCATTCTTCTTTACCATCTTCTTTGAAAGGGCTTTTTGCTCTAATGCGGCGGTTGTTCCCGCTGGCAATCCCTCGACTGAAATACGTTCCATAATTAAATCCTCAATAGGTTTCCGTTATTGTGCACTATACACGATTTTTGAATATACGCAAATAATTTTTAAAAAATACTTGACGCACAAAACGAATTGTTCTAGGATGCAATCACAAACGGAGAAAACACTTGCTTACACAAGATGAAATCAACAAATTCGCAGACTGGATTATCGCGCAAGAAAACAAGATGCTTGCGGCCCGTTATCCAATTACACCAGAAATCGCCCGTATGACAGATGATGAGATTTTAGCGGAGTTAACGTCATGATCGACACAGAAGAACTAGAGCAATTCCTCATAGGTATGGAAGCCTACATGATGCTTAACTGGGAGAAGTTAAAAGCTCTCGATGTTGAGGGAAAATTCGAGGAGATGAAAATGGATGCAGAATCCGCCCTTGCAGACCTGAAGGCAAAAGAACGTGAGGACTGGGAAAACTCCGACGATCCCCACGGTTACGGTGACTGGAGAAATGATAATGGATATGCGGAGTAGATGATGGTTGATGTATTTATGCTTGTAGTCAGCGGGGTATTTGGCATTCACGCTCATTTCAATAAGCATCACGCATTCTCTATGCTGTTCTCCTTCCTGTTTGGTTATGCTCTCGCTAGATTGTCAGAATCATGATCTACACCCTACGAGTAGACGGACATAAAATAGAGGATATATGGTTCGGGAAAACTCTCAGCAGCGAGGCTATAAATGCTTTCTGTGCGGAATTTGCCCGTGATTTATATATTTCCCTGCGAGGGGTTAGGCTTACGGAGAAGAGATGAGCAAATTTAACCTTGAAAGAATGAGGGCATCCCCAGACTATGAGAAAATGCAAGACATGATTGTTTTGCTGATCGAGTGCCGTGACGCATTGCCAGCCATAAGTATGGTAGCAGCGAAATTGCACAAAGTCGATCTTTCTCTCGCAGACAGAATTGAGAAGTGTTTGGAGCCATGGGAGGTCACTGAGTGAACCTAAAGAACCAGAAAATACTCGTATCCCGCGCTAATAACGGAGGTATATTCAGGGAGATGGGGAAACGTGGGCCTGTGGCCGTACCTGTAATTGCACACTTAGGAAGATTGAAGGAAAAATGAGCAAATTAGACATATGGAATTCACTCGAAAAGACCGATCCACAATATACGAAGAAATTCGATAAGGGGGTTTTTAAGGGTACTGCGATTAACCCGACCTATCAGATTCGCAAAATGACAGAAACGTTTGGGCCTATCGGTGATGGATGGGGGTATAATGTAAAATCCACTCAGATTGTCCCAGCGCAAGAGACAAGCGAGGTCTTGGTTTATGTTACAGTCACAGTCTGGACGAAAGGAAATCCCAACACATTCGATGGTGTAGGGGGAGATTACATTGTCAGACAAGGTAAAAACGGACCTCGGTCGAATGATGAAGGTATGAAATCCGCCACAACGGATGCTCTGATGAATGCGTTTAAATTCCTCGGTATGTCTGCGGACGTTTATCTGGGAAGATACGATGATAATAAATACGTTGCAGAACTGACAGAGGAAATGAAGCAACCGGAAGAGAAATTCACCCAAGAACAACGCTCCTTACAAGCCGAGGTGATTACAAGAATCGCTCAAGCCAAAGACGTTGTAGAAATTGACGCCATTGCGGATGAATATTCTATAAAATCACTCCCAGAGGAAATGTCCGAGCAAATCTACACGCAGATAGAGATTAGGGAAAAGCAAATCAAGGATGGGATTCACCCTCAAGTCACTTCACATAAATTCGTATCCGTGGATGATCAGAGAAACTGGGTTAAGAAAATGCTTACAGTTATAAAGGGCATTAAAACCCCCGATCAATTGGAACGATGGAAAGAATATAACGCACCATTCATTCAAGGACTTTCGGATAAGGCTACAAAGAATTCACCAGTCGCACCAAGGGCGTTTTTCTTGGCGGAATTGGATAAACGCGCAAATGAATTAGTGCCAGTGGGGTAAAATATGAATGAATTTGAGATAGCAGATATTCTGGATTGGGCCTTTTATCAAGGTAAAAAGGCAGCCGAACAAGAGGCAAATATACGCCGGGACTGGGAGAGAATTGACAAAGACCAGCGCGAAAAAATCGCAAAACTAAATACGGAAAATTCTGAATTAATGGCAAAAGTAACAGGAGCACCATTCTAATGGCATATGAGATAAAACCCGGCACCGCAACGGTATTTGCGAACAAACAAAAGACAAATGAAAGATATCCGGACTTTCGCGGGCAAATGATGACACCTCAAGGAGAATTATTGGAAATTGCCCTTTGGTGGAAAGAGGGGAAAAGTGGAAAATTTCTATCTGGAAAAGTACAGGCCCCATATGGAAAGACCGATTCCAATTACGCGCCAAAAAAAGACTATCAGCGCCCCATAGATGATCGTTCTGATGGTCAATATGCAGCCGATGATCTGGAAGATAAAATCCCTTGGTGAGCAATTTTAAACAAACCAGAGTGAGAAGCGATGCGCACCTCAAACGAATTAGAAAGTTGCCTTGTGTTAATTGCGGAGTGTCCCAAAACATCGAAGCCGCTCATATACGAGCTTATGGATCGGGAGGAATGGGCCTTAAACCCGACGATTCACTTACAGTTAGCTTGTGCCAAAACTGCCATAGAAAACAGCATTCTCGCGGGGAGAAATTTTTCTGGGGCGAACGACTCGATGAAGCAATTGCTCTCGCCCTCGCATTATTTGATCATAGCGGAAATGAAATAGAATGTCGTCGTCTGATTCAACAGTTTTTATCCTTGGGGAACACACGGAGGTAGATGCTTGCGAGAAATTCATTGTAGGGGCTTGGACTGATGCGTTAGTCAACCACCAAAAAATAGAAGTCGAAATCCGCCCATACGTTCCAAAACGCTCCAATCTGGCTAATAGATATTACTGGGAGATACTCTCACAAGCTGCCGAGCAAACAGGATACACGAAGGACGAACTTCACTTGTTCATGAGACACAAATTTCTCGGAGCGGCGCAAAAGGAAATCATGGGGCAAAACTTCAACGCCCTCCCCTCAACAGCAGACTTGGATGCTAAAAAGTTCTCGAATTATGTACGCGATGTAGAAAGATTCATTTTGGAGAGCGGTTTCGACATTAAAGCACCGCCGTATAGAAAGGATATTTGGAATGATTAAGCTTCCTTGGGTATCACGTAAAGAATATGACCATCAACTTGGTATTCAAGAAGCCTATCACAAGCAAATATCCCATCTTCTTCATGAACTTGGAGCGGTAAACAAAGAGCTTGAGCAATGCTGGAAATTCATCAATAAAAACCACTCTAATAAAGGGCATTGGTTAAAGCAGAAACGTGTAGGGGGAAGATTCGCGAAATGATCGACAAGGACATGATAACTTCCATCTTAACAAAACACGCATATCACGCAGACAGGTATGGAATGAGGTTTATTCGCTCTCATTTAGAAAAGGCCGTAACTGAGATTCTGGAAAAGATAAATGAAAATCACCCTTGACTGGCCCTCTAAAGACCTGTCCCCCAACGGAAGATTGCACTATCACGCTCTGGCAAAGGCCAAGAAAGACGCTAGGGATGTCGCTGGATGGATTGCACGCTCTCATCCTATTTACGTACCAGAGGGGAATATACCCATCTCTATAACGTTCTATCCGCCTACACGGGCAAGGTATGACCTCGATGGACTTTTATCTAGGATGAAGGCAAATCTGGACGGACTCGCAGACGGATGGGGAATTGATGATATTAGATTTCGCCCGATTACAATTGATATGGGCCAAGTTTTCCCGAAAGGCAAAGTAGAGGTGGAGATATGAAAGGAGAAATGAATGTACGTAACGTTTAAAGATGTGCCAGTTACCGTAACGGTTGATACGGAGGTCGAAGTTGATTTAGATATTGACGAGATTATGGGTCAACTAACCGATGACCAGTTAAAAGCGGAGCTTCGCGCAAGAGATGAGGACTACCGGACGATTGGCGATATTGAGGCTCTGGATACACTTCAATCCGCCGCTGATATGTTTAGAGCGCAGGGCAAGCCAGCGATGGCCATGCGTATTGAGCAACTTATTGAGGACCTACAGCTATGAAAAAGCAAAAAGGTTGGTATGAGGTAGAATATGCCTCTGGCCGCAAGGAAGAACTGCACTTCAAGCATGTTGACACGAAGGAATACAAGGACCTCAAGCGCGATCTAACTTGGGTGAAAGAAACCGGAGCTGTGAAAAACTTCGTCATGAAATTAAAACCGCAGTCTTAACCGAATATTCACGATTCCGCCCATATACTCTCGCCACTGCAATCACGCAGACAAAAGGAGAAACACAATGAAACAAGTAATTTCCGTAGTATGTACTATCTGTATTATATCCGTTCTTTTGAATATAGGACTAGTCACAAAATACGTCCAAATCGGGAGGGATTCCTGCATTCCTACGTTATCAACAGATGATCTAAAATAATGAAAGAAAGTTCTTTACATGTTCATTTTATTCCTGTAGGGTGTTCTTATAAGGAGAAAACACATGACACAATCGAAACACACACAAGGGCCTTGGGAAATCGTCGATACGGTAGACACAACCCGCAAGAACATTTTTGGCCGATGCCTCAACAATGAGTACCACGTTGGGACTTTGGTGGGAGGAAGCAAAAATGATGTAGATGTCCTCAAAGCAAACGCCGCCCTGATCGCCGCCGCGCCTGATCTTCTTGAGGCCGCGTTGCTTCAAGATGCGTTGCACAAGCCGAATTCGCCAGAAAGAGACAGAATCATGAAAGAGGCAGGGTACATCGAGAACGATGCTTATGATGCCGAATATACCTATGCTGACTTCGTTGCTGATAAACGTGCAGATGCAATCGCAAAGGCAGGCGCATGATGGCCGGACAGCATACACAGGGAGAGATTAAAGTGCGTGAGGACTACGATTACCACATCGTCAGTGAAAGTGGCACGATTTGCGGAATGTCCTACACCGATAATTACAAAGCCAACGCCGCCCGCATCGTCAAATGCTGGAATATGTTTGATGAGCTGGTAGGCAACGCAGCCAATCTTCTAAACGCCATCAAAGATACGCCAATCAGCGACGAAGCCGCCGACGCCTTCAATAAATTGCTGGTATTGGTCGCAAAAGCGGAGGCGCAATCATGAATGAAGATTTCACAGCCATATTCACCCCATGGATGGATGCGGAGCAATGCTCCAAAATTGTAACGCTATTAGAATGTGAGGAAGATTATGGAGAGTAACCCAAAATTCTACACCTATGCGGATGGCTACGCTCATCCTAACTGGGATCATTTACCAAAGAAGATTCACCCGATGAGAAAAGAACCCATGGTTAATTCAGTAAGATTCTGGCTTCGTGCAGTAGGTGTGGTTGCTGTGTTCTGGATTGTCGCTGTTATTTACGGAGTGATGACGACATGAATAACAAGCAAGAGGTAGTATACAACTATATAAAGAAACACAAGCCTGAGAAGAATGTAGATATTTCAGAAGGAACCGGACTTCGCCCGAGTGACGTTCACTACGCTCTAAAAGCTCTACAGGATATGGGAAAAGTTGACTACATCCCTGCAAGGTTTGAAATACGTAAGTGAAATTAACCCTCTTTTTCAAAGATGCTAATCTTCCCGCTAAGGTGAATTTTACTGTTTTAGATGAAATAGAGGTTAGGAAAATACCCAAACTTGCTCACGATACCTTAAAGGAAAGGCATCCAGAGTGGTTGAAAAGGAAATTCGAATGGAAGGTGGAATACAGATGATTGAAATCCTAATTTTTCTTGGCGGCTTCATATCGGGCGCATTTGCCACTGTCCACTTCCTTGTAAATGCATCGGAGCTAAAAAGAAAATGACCAATAAGGCCCCCATAGCATCATATGAAACAACCATCAGGTGGATGAAAAAGGCCGGAGAGAACGCGCGCAATCAAGGAAAACATGACAGCGCAGCGCTGTGGGAGGATGCAACCGGACATTTGGATATCCTCACCCGTCAGGCCGAGAGGTATCGCAAAGCGTTGGAGTTTTATGCGGATGAGGGAAATAACAACAGAATCGAACCGCGAACACACGGGCTTTTCACAGACAGGGTTTCAAAGGTCATGGATGATTGCGGACAAATCGCCCGTACCGCTTTAGATGAGGGGGAGAGAAATGCCTGAATTTAAACCACAATGTATTTGGTGTGGGGCTGCTTGGTCAGATGCCAATATTGAATTGGAAGATGTTTACAGTTCTTCCGGTTGTGAAACATGCGGCTACGGTTCGGATACATCCGCAACTATCACAATTCGCTGTCATGAATGCAAAAAAGTTATGTATCAAAAAGAAGGAAGATGGTCATGACCGACTACATAAAACGGCTCGAAGAGGCTTTGGAGAAACAGGCGCAATATCGTGAAGATGATTTTGTTCTGGTTGAATACAAAGTTCTGTATGACGCCGCCAAGCAACACCTCGCAATCCTCCCACTTCTGGAAGAGCTTGATGGTAATGACGATACACTTGGCGGGTGGGTTAGAATGTTGCCAATTGTGAAGCAGATAGCGGAGATCATTAAGTGAGGGAAGGAATGAGCACAAATTTGCAATTTCTAAAGCCCCTGCCGATCCGACTAACTATCACTGCATATCTGGATAGCCATGAAATCATAGCTAAAGACGCATTTGGAAAAGATTGGCTTATTGACCCATTTGTTTCGTGTGCCGTTGAAACCAGCGATGAAAACTTTGAAGAAGCGGGCCGAGCAATGGTCGGTAAAGAATTTATCATGGAAGATTATTTCCTGTGCGATGGCCGTCCCTACAACAAGCCACCGATATGGGTTCCAAATAAATTTACCGAAGTATCACACAACGAAGCCAGCACGGAGAAGGAATGATGTCAAAAACCATATACCATTATGAACTGCGCTATTACGAGCAGCCGACAAAATTCTACAACCATGACAAATTTGATATTACCAAACTTTCACCACTGGCAGAAAACGATAAGTACATTGTTTTTAATGACCTCCATTTTACAAAGATCGAAAAATCAGGTGATGGGGTTTGTTATTCAACTTTAAATAAGCCCAAAGTCTATTTCCGTGATTGCCTTGGTTGTAAGGGGGTATTTTATACGCTTTACAGTGATGTTAAGACCCGTATTTCAACGGTGGAAAAGCAAATCCGCGCCAAGGCAGAAGAAGAATACGGATACCTGTTTTCAAAGGGATTGAAGCTTTCGATTTTGCGCATGGGAAAGGACACCGACCATGACTAACGAAGCCCTCGAAAAACTCAAGCCATATAGGGAGGGGAGCACATGATCTGCTGGAGAAAACAGTACGGAACCGCCCTGTGCAATTGCGGGTCAAAACAATGCGAGGAAGCGAATAGAATAGTTAAAGAGAGCCAGAAATGACCACAAAAACCCACCAAGACTACATTGCCGCGCGGGATGCGTTTGAACGTCTGATAAAGGCAAACCAGACAGAGCGTACAACCAGCAAACAGGAGCCACTTGTCGCGTCTGCCGCCGAATATCTGCGACCCCACTTCGACACCATCCGCTCCCTATTATCAGCAGCCATAGGGCAAGAGGGGGATGATATAGGCGATCCCCGTTACCTAATCTGTTGCGCATTACAGCAGTTGGTGGACGGAAACACGCTTCCGGCGGCAAATTACATGGAAATGGCCTTGGGTGTTTTGAACCGTGATGCCGTTGAAAAACGCAAAGCCCCTCAGCCGGATAACGTCAGCACGCGCTTTATGCAAGTTGTTGACCGTGTATTGCGCCAATCTCCACTTGATGCAGAACGCCGTATCCAGATTTGCGAGGCTATACGCAATGGAATTGACGCGCCCACAACGAACGGGGGCGAGTGATGGCTTCAATGTTAAAGACACTAGACAAACTTATAGAGATGGCCGACAAGCAAAAGAAAGTGGAGGCTGAATTTTCGCGCATGTTTGAGGAACGTTACGGCTTTAATTTCAGAGACGCAGATGTTGATCCATTGATAGACGCGGTAGACGGCCAAGGTAGCAATCAATGGCGTAATTTGAAGGAGCTGGATGAAATGGTACACGAATATGCGAATAAAGGAATGGAGGATTATTGATATGCCCAATGACGAACTACTGCCGGAAGATGCGAAGGACACATTGGAAGTCCGTTTTGATGGCGTCGATTGCTATACCGTTTTCAATATTACCGATAACGAGCCAATCAAGGATTTTCATACCCGTGACGACGCGGAAAAATACATCGCGGATTATTACAGTCCGGCAAAACCCCATAGCGATGAAGGGAGGGCTATGGAGGAACTTTCCTACATAGAGGATTGGGCTAAACTAAATGAGCACCATCAGAACAAGAATTGGGCGGGTTTTCAGGCCGCAGTTAAAGCAATCCGCGCCGCCCTATCAGATCATAAGGACGATGGGATGGGGGATAGATTGGGCGACTTTCAGAGAAAAAATAACATTCCTGAACATCATTCGGTCTTAGTACCGCCGACGACTGCTGAACGCATTATGGCGCAAATCAACAAAGAGATCGCGCTCAGCGATGACCAAAAAGACTGCGTTATGCTCGGAATAAATCGCGCCCTCACCTCTCCCCCGATGGCTTCCGGATGGGTGATGGTGGATGATCTGAAATCTGTCAGGGAGTCCATCGAAGCCCTGATCGCGTCATTTGAGAACACATACGGCAAAAGCGAAAACCACGTTGTTCCATCGAACGGCAGACACGCTATTGGCATCATCGACCGACTGCTCGCCACCCGCCCCACGGCTTCCGAAGCAACTGGGAAGGTGGATGCAGCCGACGAATTGAACGCCAGTCTTGCTCTTGAAGCATTTGAACGCCTTATCAGGGCGAATGGCGTAGAGCGGACAACCAGCAAACAGGAGCGTCTCGTTGCCTCTGCCGCTGAGTACCTGCGTCCGTATTTCGACCTGATCCGCACCCGCCTCAAAGCACAACCCCCAGCACAGTCATGGGAATGGTTAGAGGGGATGGAAGATGAAGTTACCGCTGCAATTGTAAAACAGGCATTTGCCATCGATGGCGTGCCCATAAAAGCCCTGTTCGGTGAAAATCTTTTGGGGCGTGCGGCAATCAAAGTTATCAAAGCAGAAGCGGAAAAACGGGGGAAGAATGGCTAAACCGCAATATGACAAATACGAATTGCTTGTCTTCGCAGAAGAGTTTCGTAAAGGTATTTTAGGCCGTAGAAAATCCAAGGGAATGTGCGCTAAGGTATGTTGGGCTTTGCAGGGTTATCTGTCTTGGGCAACAGGGGTAAAAACCGAAGTCCATACGAGCGATGTTGGTGTCTGGAATCACGTCTATCTCGTTATGAAAGACGGAACCGTGATCGACCCAACAGCAGATCAGTTTAGCACAGACAAGAAGAAGTACCCACCCGTCTATATCGGAAAACCTATTAAGAAACTGCACAATGGTAAGGCATATGGATAAATACGAAGAAGAATCACGCAGACAGTATCAGGAATTTTTAGTGAGAGAGAAGAATGGCTTGGAAACTAAGCACCGTAAAGAAAAACCCAGAGAAAAGAAACCCCGAGGCGTTCGTCGCTTACGGAAACCCTACGACTCTCCTAAAGGCTGATGGTTGTCTTTTCATCGTAGAGGGGATTGAGTTATGCTGTAATGCTGAGCGGGCTTTGGGTTCGGTTTACTGCCGCGAACATGATCTTTTATGCTATACGAGGAAAAAATGATGGAAGGTCTTTTTATATTTATATCTGTATATTTGCTCGGCGGGTGTATTGTTTCTCTTGGGCAGCTTAACATGCAAAATCACCTATATGACGATGATCACTTTGTCTGGGATTATATCAGACTAACTGTTCTATGGCCACTTGTTATTGTAGGAAAATATAAGTGATTACAATTACCCAGTGTCGCGCGTGTTACATGGGGTGGGCTTTACTCATGGAGCGCCGCGAATTCACTAGAGACGGAAGGCAAAAATGGATGTTGGACCTTAAACCTATAGACAATTCCAAGCGGAAGATGTATAGTGTTTGAGATTGAATGTGGATTGCTTAGTCGCTGTCCTTTTAATTTTAATCGTGTGTTTTCTCGGAAGAGGGCGGCTAAATACCGCTCTTTTCTATTTTGGAACCCCGCCCGCTTGTCCTCAGTTACCTTTATATGAAACTAGACCAATGTCATTGGGGTCACGATTGGAAACTCTCACCGGATGGGACGTGGAAATGCGCCCGGTGTCAGATTGAGGTTGTTTTAGCTGAAGATAAGAGAAGCTACCCAGCACGCGAGGCCAGCAGCGATAAGGTTGAATCTTCCTGCCGAGATGCCGATGGCAGCCACCACGAATAATACAAACGCGAATATTAGTAATATCAAATCCATGATAATCTCCTTTTAAAGGACTAACCGCTTGCCGTGATTATAGTTCATGCTATAATGCGAAAAAGCGCAGTATCGGCTGCGCTCTCTCTAATCTCTAACGTGAGGAAGCACGTCATGACTGATTTACCCATACCTGAAATTGATGAAATTTGGAAGCCCGTTCCGGGGTATGAGGAATATTATCTAATTTCTTCGACTGGCAAATTGTTCTCTAAGAGAAAAAATAAGGTATTAAAAACCACCTTGAATGACTTTGGATACTTTCGGGCAACCTTGTATAAAGATGGTGAAAAAGCCAAACACACAAAAATACATATATTGGTTGCATTGTCATTTTTGGGAGAGAGGAAGGGGCGACAAGTTAATCACATAAACAGGGTAAGAACTGACAACAACTTATCTAATTTAGAGTATGTTTCGGTGAGGGAAAATGCTCTTAAGGGTGTTAAAAACAAAGGATACGCTGGTGTTTTTTGGTCAAATAAGCAAAAAAGATACAGGGTTTCTATATCATACGGCGGAAAAACTATTCACGGCGGGACTTTTAAAAATAAAGAAGATGCCGAGCGAAGAAGAAATGAGATGTATATAGAATATGGAATACCCCTTACTGATCTTCACTTTCTTCCTGTTGGGTTAAAACAATCCAGTCCTTAACAACCTCGCGAGTGCATTGCCCATAATTCCCTGTAGAATACTCATGGGCAAGATCGTACAGGAATTCGCTTGACGGTTGGATTTTCACGTCTGTATTCGGCTTGGGCGCGTCTGCACAACTCGTTAGTAACGTCATCGTCAGACTTAGGCTTATTAGCAAACCTATTCGCCGTTTTTGTGATAGCCTCATTTTGCTTCTCCAGAAGGGCTGTGGTGGTTTTTAATTCTTCTATGCGGGAATGTTGCCATTTGATAAGTAGACCCCCTCCAGCGATGATTAGAAGGGCAAATAGACCTATGTAGAGCTTTATATTCCCGCCAAGCATAGATCGCGCTCCTTCTGTCTGCGGGTTTGAAGTCCTTTAACTTGCTTGCCGCCAGCCCATCCGCACCCGTAACCTTGACATTTTCCGTTGACTATTTCTTTGTGGGCAATTCTTTCGCACGCACCCTTATAGTCCCCACGATTAAGTCTATACACCACACTAGAGGTGCACGCCCCGCCAGTCCCAACATTCCAAGCCCAACTTACGATAGCTTGATGGGTTTTGTCGCTCATAGGAACCTTGATGCATTTCGATAATTCAGCATCAAATTCCAATAGTCCTTTTTCCAGCAATGCCTTGCATTCGGTAAGGGTGTAGATTTTATTGGGATCAACGTTACGGGTTTCCCCTGCACAGACAGTCAAAATATTATAGGCCAATTTATCCTGATAGGGCTTAACGACAACCCCCTCGAAACTGGCCACAAGAACAACGGCCCCTGCGAGCCATCCGGCAGTTTTTGCACTGTTCTTTCCCCAGTTCATACCTTATTTTACACTAAACCGAAGAGTTTAGCTAGATATGTTCCGAAAAGGGCAACCCCACCACCGATTAAACCCTGAACCCAGTTTATCGCAGACTTCCAGCCTTTTTCCTCGCTTTGGGCGGATTTTGTCTCCGCAATGAAAGGTCTGATATCGTCTTTGAGTTCAGCTTTAATCTCTTCGATATATCTATGAGCCGCCTCTAACGAAGAACCGGAGAGAACGGCAGACTTAGCCATTTCTTTTACATTGTCACTAATAACAGCGACTGTGTTTTGAATGTCCTTAACAGCATTTGCTGTATTAGATTGTCCTGATTTAAGCTCCCCTAGCAGGGCGGATACTTCATCTATATCCCCCATGCTAAAGTTCCCTTGTATGACGTTCGTTCTCATATTTTACCAACATTTTGAGACCCAAATGGTTCATAGTTATACTATTACTTGGAAAACTCTACGGTACCAAGCCTCCCTTTGAGTGTCATCGGCATGCATTCTTTCTCCCACAATAGAAAGGTCTATAGAACCAACACTCTGAGAGTTGAATTTATCCCCTTTATCCATAACGACTTTCGTTGGGAACGCTCCGCCTCCAGCGATTTGTGCGATGAATCCAGCTGTATCTAAATGGACCCCGCCTTGAGTAAAATAACATCCATTCGTAATGTCGAACATGCACCAATTCCCACCGATTAGAACCTCTAAAACAACATGTCCGTCATCCCAACCATTTAAAGGGCCGAGAGTCTTAACTGACTTTCTACGGGCCGAAAACCCCAATCCAGATTGAGGAAGTAACCATACCATATGATCCACGATATAACCACACTGTTGACGCCATTTTCTATAACGACCAGCTAAAGAAATACTCGCAAAAGCATTACTATTATCGTCCGTTCCGTGAACGTGCATTGAGGAGACACCAGAGAGGAATTTATACATATCGGTTGTACCATTCACTCCAGTACACACGAGACGATTAAAAGTGGCTCCGGTATTTTCGTTGAAGAATTGATGTAACCCATCCTGATTGCAAAGATAAGAAACACCCCCGTAAATATAAGTTCCATAAACCATACACACTGATCCGGTGGTCATCGCCACCCCTCCGGTGGTGGTTGGTACTGGTGATTCAGTTCCGTTTAGATGATAAATTGCTTGCATGGTTTTTCCTTTCTAAAATTCCCAAGATACGTTTATTGATCCTGCGTCAATTGTCGCCGATCCATCTATTGTGATTCTAACAGTTGTAAGCTCGGCAGAAAGTGTTTTACTACCCCCTATCATATAGGCGGTGCCAGTATTGCTGCTGGTCAAAATACCATCTGCGACCCATTTATGAGTAGCATTCATAAGACTCAATGTAACACACCCTTGTGCTATTGTGGCGTTAGCCCAAAACGTTGTATTAACCCCAATACCCCAACTATCCGTGAAGTTAACGGATTGCACGTTGGTGTTCGTGACACATGTACTGCTGCCTTTATAGTTGGTGTTCTCAATGCCATCGATATCCCCGATTTGTATTCTTGGAGGGGTAGTATTCGATGTGCTAAACCCATCAAACATAACTTTGACGCGCTTGGCTGCACTAGGAATAGCAAAGTCGATGTTGGTTTGACCTGAGGCCGTGACTTCAGTTCCCAAATTAATAACGACAAGTGTTGAGCTAGGTTGTAAAGCAGTATCTGCCAACGCCCCCTGTGCCGTAGTAGCTCCCATCACAAGCCACTTTGAGAGCGTTCCGTCATATTTAAAAGAAAGTGGGGTATTTGTATTTCCTAAAGTAATGCTCGATCCACTAGTAACGATATTTCCAGCATTCGTAACCACCACATCCCTTGCGGAGTTTGTGGTTCTTATGGTGAGGATTTGACCATCCGACCCGCCATTAATCGTATCAAGATCATCGGAAGCAGCCGCTCCCTCAGTGTCAATATTGTGATAGGCTCCGGTTACGGTAATGGCACCGGAGGAAATTGTTAAAAGACCATCATTGGGAGTTAGGACTTTTCCAGTAAAAGTATTGTTGCCTGAAAAAGTATTATTACCACTCGCAGTTACGGATTCTGCCGAAGGAGAAACCATCTGGAATTGAGTACCATCGTAAATTATAAATACAACATTTCCAGAAGTAATATCCCCCGCCACCAAAGCTGATCCTCTTTTTTGAATCGCCTTAGCGCCGAGTCCATTGATATTAATGGTTACCGCCGTTGTATTTGTCCCTGTCGCTTCAAAGGAAAAAGCTTGTGGTTGTACATAAGCTGGAATGATGGGATTTGTACTCGCAGTAATAGTGTCCGTTCCGGAGACTGACGAAAGAGGAACAATTCCCCAACCGTCTTGAATTTGACCCACAGAAGGAAACTGATCTCTAGAGTCCGCATCATCCACATTTAGGAATTTGTGATTCGCCATAGGAAGATCGGCAGTAATAGTCGTTTGACCGTCCTTTGTGATACAGGTTGAAAGACCCGTCGCAATTCCGTTTGTCTCATTGTCCATACGATCAGCGCGAATTTTAATATTTGCGGCTGCGTCATTGGTCCATGAATAAAGTCTCGTAAAGACACCGCTTCCGTTAAAAGGCATTAAGCTCCTACCTTCTGCCCTAAAAGGCGATTGATTTCCGCATTCGTGCGGGGGATTCCGTTATTGTAAAAAATTGATCTATTGGCCTTTGCAGCTTGTGGAAACAGCGCCGCGCCGTAAGCTTCAGGATTACGTTTAGCCTTGACAGCAGAAGGAGCACCCAAGAAATGAGCCGCGTACAGATCGGCTTCGTTAGGCTCAAATCCGGCTTTTTTGTAAGCGTTAGCATTTTCCTTCATGAGAAGATCGGCCATGATTTGTTGCGCAGCGGGGTTTGATTTGTCAGAAATGGTCAGTCCGGTCTCTGGGTAGTTTTTAACCATACCTTTCCATGTCGCATCTGTAAATTGATACGGACCCGAAGCGGAGGAGTTAGGGTTTTTCGCATTATCATTTCCTCCGGATTCTGCTTGGCGAACACGAGAAAGGAGAGGGGTATTTACAGGCGATAAGATGGTTTCGGTCTGTGTTTCGCTTGTGGATTGTTGAGGTCTTAACAGAGCTTCAATGTCAGAAAAATTATCTTGTTGACCGCCTTGCAATATAGCCTCTATATCCGAGAAGTCGTCTTGCTGGGGAATTTGTGGCTCTTGAGGCGTTATTCCGCCCCCTACAACCGCCCTTGAGACGGGTGAGGCTGTCATAGTGTTCGTGCCGATTCTCAAAGCAGGGGAGACTGTTTGGAGATCCTGAATAGCATTCTGTTGACCCATAGAGACTCTACGAAGCAAATCCATGCCTTGATCGGTAAGCATTAAATCGCCCATGTCCTTATAAAATTGAGGGTCGTTTTCGCTTTTACCGAACATTCCGGCAATTTTTCTAATCAGTCCGACTTTGTTTCCGGTAACTAAATCCAAACCAGCGTTTGCAGCCTGCTCCATGCCTTTTTGGGCTTCTTGTAGTGGTTGCGTAGGAGACCCATAACGAAACTTCTCACCAATTTTTGCTTGATTGATAACGTTTAAAGTCTCATCTAAACCATTCCCTGCGTAGGTTCTGAGCATGTCCATAGAACGCGCATCGGGGGCTATCTTACCAGCCAAAGAGGTCGGATCGCCCCTTGCGGTATCCATAGCGTTAAAAATACGAGCAGAGGCAGCTTTTGGGGCATCTAGACCCAACGCTTTCGCCGCCAGTTCCGCGTTTTGTTGAGTGCCGGAGAATAACTGACCCGCAACCTTTTGAGCTTGCATTGGGTCAATGTCAGCCAATGCGCCGATTTGACCGCGCATAGCCAATTGGTCAGGATTTCCACTGTAGACTGCACGGGCTTGCGCGTATTGCGGTGAGGCGGAGTCCATCTGGCTTAAAAGCTGTGTTTTGGCATTTTGTATTAACCGCGCTTCGTTACGATTTCCGGCTCGGCTTGCAGATTCGGCCATATCATCAAGGCTACGCTTTACAACGTCCAAGGCTTGGATGGAATTGTCCGCAGCGTCTCCGATTTCTTGGGCAAAAATTGGGTTGCTTTTTGCCTTATCGAGCGCACTACGAATAAGCGGATTTTGCAAAATAGCATCATCGGCGGGGATATTCATTTGGTAGGCTTCTTGATAAAGTGGGGATGCCTTAGCAACCAATCCCTTAGTGATGTTTCCTACCGCCTTTCCGGACTTGTCAATCAGTGAGGCCGCAACCTCATCATAAGAACCTAACCCCCCAGCCAAGTCTTGAGCTTGCCTCTGTAGAACGTTTTCAATTTGCCCTGCCTGATTAGGCGTCCCTGATCTGGCGGAGTACATTTGCTCCATACGACCAGCGGTCATTGGGTTTTGGCCCAAAATCTTCTGATCTGCCAAAAGTGCATCCGAAGGACTCTGGGCTATCTTTTCAGCCAAAGTCAAATCAATGCCAGTTCTCTTGGAGGCGGCGTCCATTGCTTCGGCTCTCATTAACTGATCTCTTAAATCCGGTCTTGCAGCGAGTTTTTCGGCCAAAGCCTTTTCAGCCTTGTTTCCAGCCCCTCTTGCGGTTTTCTTCGCTACTTTTCCAAAGTCCACATCACCAGAGGATGATCCAAGCCTATAAAGGGGAGCAGTTGCACCGCCAATAATCCCGCCGAGAGCTGCGCCAGAAGCACCGCCCCTAAGACGATCAGAAGGTGTATCTTCCGCCGCCCCCAAACCAGCAAGCCCTCCATATCCAGCACCAACCGCTGCACCTCTACCGACCCCTTGTAGTGCCGAGCCACCGCGAATCCAATTACCAGCATTTGCCGCTACCTTTGTTGTCCCCATAGGAAGTGATCCTACCGCTTGTGAAAGAAAGGAAGTCACCGGGGCGTTTTTCCAATCCTTCCCCAAATCTTCTTTGGAGAGTTTTCGGGCCGCTTTTATAGCCTCGACCATAGTTAAATCAGGGCTAATAGCGCCCGCGAGAGCGGCTGCAATGGCGTCCGTTGCCTCATCGGCAAAGCCAAATGTGGCACCTTGCATCATTTGACGAGCAACGGTTCCTACTTTTGAATTTCTTCTGATATTGTTGGCTTTTTCAAATAAGTCGGCCATTACAACCCCTTCGCCTTAATATAGGCTTCGATTCTTTCGGGAGCTATTTTTCCTTGTAATTGTGCGCGTAGCGCATCCGCAGGAGACGATGTTGGCTGATTAGGTCGGAATGGCTCCCCTGTATAAACTTCTCCAGTTACAATTCCTTGTTGCTTATCTCCAGCAATCTGAGCCTGTCTTTCAAGAACGGTCCTCGCTTCTGAAATAATCTTTTTTTGTTCTGCCGGACTATAGGATGAAAGAGCCTGAAGTCTCTCCAATGCTTCTCTTTCGGAGTTTGAAATAGCGCCCGGAAAGGTTGATTTCAAACGTGAGTAAGCAAGCTCTTTTAAAAGATTGTTATAAGTTGTCGTGTTCGCGGCCTTGTTATCAGGGATCATCTTTTCCAAAAGTGGTACACGGTTCATTCCTGCCATAAGAGTTGACCCCAAGCCAGAATACATATCCTGCCCCTGTAGTTTTTCGACCTGTCCCAATGTTCCCACAGCGTTTTTGACAGCATCAGTAACTTCTTTTGCGTCATAAAATTCTTTTTGCTCCGTGGCTGATAGTTTTCTAGGGGCTTGTTCATAAATAACTTCGCCATTTTCATCTGTACCAACAGGGATCATATTTCCGCCGGCACGCAATTGGGCCAACTCACGTTTTAAATTGGCGTCCCTCTCCCATCTTTCGTCGGAGCGGTCGGCAGAGAGGGCATCGGAATACAACCTAAACGCCATATCCATACTTTGCGGGTCTTGAGAAAGAATCTGCGCCGCAAGGCGGGGATCACCCATTTGATCAAAGGCTCGCTTGTAGAGCTCTTGGCGCTGTGTAGAGACTTCATCTTCGGCTTTTCCGGCTTGTCCTTGTTGATAGCCTGCCAAACCCATCTGAAGAGCTTTCGAAAGGCCCTCTATAGGAGAGCGCTCTACGACGATTCCAGAAACCATTTCATTCCCTAAAGGGATGGATTCGGCCTGTTTTGAAAGAGCGGCAGCGAGTTCTCTTTGACGCTTAACTTGCGCTTCTTTTTTGGGATCAAAGAATTGTGCTTGATTGGGGAGACTCATCGCTCCTCTTACGGGAGCCATTGTCATGCTTCCCTCATCTCGATACCAATCATATCATAATTGACGTGTTTCCAACCCTCTCTTTCAAAGACGGCCTCAGGCATGATTTGTTCAACATCCTGTGCCATCACACCTATATAGGATTTTTCCGGAATGTTAATGTAGTTAAATTTATAGATCGGGAAGCCGTTTTCCTCACCGATATGTTCGATGTTCTCTTTCAGTCTGGCGTCCGAGAGTCCAGCGAAGAGAGAGCCAATTCCTCCAGCCTGACCAGCGGCTCCAAGGAATGATCCCCCTAAACCAAACAAAGAAGACATCATGTTATTTGATCCTGCTTGTTTGGCGTTATATTGGTTTAATTGATTTTGATAGTTTTGATTAATCAAGCCAGCATAATCTACGGGTTGGGAACCTTGGTAATTTTGAGAACTAAATTGAGGATTTTGAACCTGAACTCCTGAAGTCAAACCAATATATTCATTCAGAGGGGCGTTCCTTTGAGCGTCATATTCTTGAATGCCTTGATTTCTTCTTTGAAGTGCTTGTCTTTGGGCCTCTGATCCGTATTGCTGACCTGCGAGAATCGCCTGTGTTCTAGCGTCATTCTTTGTTTGCCCAAATCTTTCCATTTCCCTACGGTAGGCTTCGGAATTCTGACCTATTCCTTGATTGATAAGACGAGTTCTTAACGCCTCCTCATCTTGGGCAAATTGAGGGTTGAATCTAGCCATTAAGGCTTCTTCTGCCCTTGCTTGTTGAGTGGCAATATCATCTCCGGAAATCTCATTTCCTATTCCTGCGTAAGAATAAGGGTTAGAAACAGAATCCCTGATTCTTCCGATTTGTTCTTCACCTAAAGTTCCTAAAGCGATCTGTCTGCGTTCTTCAGAATCTAAAATAGCCTGCTGATCGGGGGAAAGGTCAATTGTTGAAGTAAAAGAAGGGGGCGCGTCTCCAGTTTGAAAATCCGACAATTGCGGCATGGGACCAGCATATTTTTCCTGGGGCTTCTTCTGTGTAATTGCAGCGAATGAGTCAAGATCGGACACTTTTCCTATAGATGGTTGTGCGCCGTTCGAAAGGGCCTGATTATATGAGTTCATTGCCTGATTATAGGCATCCATGTTATAGGTTTTACCACCGCCTGTCTGCTTATAGGTTAAATTACCATAAGGAGTGATTTGGTTTACGTTATTTAAAACTGCATTCCAGTAAGCGGTTTCTTTGTTCGTGGCTGTTTGTGCGGCTGCCGTCGCTGCCGGATCAGGTGCGGCTGGCGCTTTCGACCCACCACCTTTAAGTAATCTTCCATCTAAGTATCGAGGATCATCTTGGTTTAAAAGAAATCTTAAAGCCACTTACAATCCTCCCTCAACATTCCAAAAGAGATTGCATCCGTGCCACTAGGAAAGGCAGCCTTGTGCCTACCCTCTTCTTTAAATCCCAATCTTTTGTTGAACATCCAAGCCCCCTCATCTGAAGAATCGCATTGCGTATGGACTCTTCTCAGACCAAGCTGAGTGAAGGGAAAATAAAATAACGCTTTAAGATTATGCCTTGTACACCATCTTTTGTCAACACTGGCTATGGTCATTTCCAGCATGTAGGGTATTCCTTGGGATTCTTTTTGGTTATTATAAATAACCCCGGCAATCAGTTGATTTTCGTGGATAATTCCTATAGCGCGGCATGGGTTAAAGTAATCTTCCGGCTGACCAAACTGTAATGCCACCCATTTAGAAACATCATCGTCCGCCCCATAAAGGATCACAAAACCCCGCCAACCTCATAAATAAAATCCGTAGCTTGCCATTTTAAAGTAAGTCCTTGAGTCGCAGTCTTAACCCTCACCCCACCTGAATATCCCACTCCAGTGACAGACTGCCATCTCTTGGTAATAGAATCTCCAAGAGACCAATCTGAGGTATCCCATGGCGCAATATCCCATAAAGACCCCCCAGTTCCCGAAAAATTCGGCGGAGGAAGAGGAATTCTTGTTTCATAATCGACATTCACAACAATTGAGGGTCTTACAGGAGATTCGGACATAAAAATTGGCCTAGCCATGGAAAATTTCTTAATTCTTCCCCTTTCACCAAAATAAGAAAAAGCCTGCTGAACGTCCGTTTGAATGTCCCCCCCGTTGTCGTCCGTACCTTCGTCCGCAAGATAAACCGTAGAATCTCCCCCAAAATAAAGGCTATCGTCCAATTCTTCCCAGCAAAAAGCATTCCATCCTGTAAATTTACACCACGCTCCCGTGATGGTATTCATAACGTATTGATGAGATGTGTTATTTTCTGTCGAAGGAATGTTAATGATTAGTTTATTCCCTATAGGGTGTAAAATTGGCTGCCAGCCAAAATTAGTTTTATAGGCCCTTATATCTTCACTTATGAGATTTGTAATCTTATCTGTAATTGCTGATTGGGTTTGTGATCGATCGGTTAAAAGAGACTTTGAGAGAGGAAAGGCCCCATCTTCATTAACAATTAAAACATCCGCCCCGGCTTTAATATAGCATCTTCTTCCGATGGGTTTTCCTTGTCTAAAAGTTCCCACAAGCGCCCATGTATTCGCAGAGGAAGGATCGGTTCCTTTATATAAGGCCACCTCACCTTCGGAAGTAATAAAAGCTGCGTAATCATCTATTCCTGCGGCATTATCAATGGTCCAATTGGCCATGGCCATTAAGTAACCGCCGAGTTTAAATAAACCAGAAAGGTCTAAAGCTGCTGCCGCTCCTGCGATGCTCGAAACCGAAAGATACCATGCCTTAAAAGTATCCTTTTCAATCAGCCAAACACGGTTTTTAAATATGTTAATATGAGCGATATCGGAAGTATCCACCCCTGTTATGGTATGCGCTCCGCCATCTTCAGACCAACTTGTCCCATCGTAATATTGTAATTTATCATCCCCATTAACGGCCATGAGATAGAATCCTCCCGCCGTTCCCATATTCACATATTGAAAGCGAGAATTAGTAAGTCCTGATACAACAGCAGCGCCTACGGCTCCAGAAGAAGTAATGTCGTAAATCTCCCCACCCGACACCCCAAATAATTCTTTACTAGAACCATCATTATAAAACATAATAGTTTCTACCGGGCCATCTAACCCTGTCGCCCACTCGGAATATCCGTTTCTTATATCTACGCTAGTAGGGGAGGGGAACCAGTTCTCCATAATAGGGGCTTCGGATTCCTTCATATTCGCAATAGCATCTCTTGCATTTAACCCCCCTACCGGAGCGGCTAGGGAGGCTGTCTTGGAAACCCTTTTTAAAGAAGCATTTCTTATCATGTGCCAAATCCTGTATCGGGGACTTGGTCGGAAGAAAGCAATTTAAGCCCTGTACGAGCATTCAGGGGAAGGTCTCTATTTCCCCCGTCTCTTCCACGAACTCTCTCTCGGTCTTTCTCATAAGAATTCAATTCTTCTGCGTAATCCAAACCCTTAGAGCGTAGATATCTCCACTTCATTCCTTGGATAAAGCAATCTTCATCTAATTTATAAAGATCAGTATCCGCAAGCCAAGCTGTTTGCGCAGTTCCTCCAGAGGAAGTACACCAAGCGTTCGAATAGTAATCAAAAGCAATATATTCATCATCGGGAGGAGTGGGGTCCAACCAGAGAAGATTCTGCATAATATAGAATTTCCTCCGGGGTCCAGAAGGAGAGATTCCATACCTTAAGACGTTTTTTTCCTGAGCAGAGATCGGGCCTAAGAGTTGCCATCTAAAAGAGGTGTCCCAGTAGGTTTTCTGGACAAAATATTCAAAATCAGAAGGGAGGGAGTAAGCAGCTTGTCCAAAGGTTAAATCGGTTCCTACCGAAGTCTCCGACGCTACGCGATCTATCGTGACTTGAGTGGGGGAATCCACAGAGATAACTTTAGCTTGATAGGGGATAGATTCTCCCGTAACAGTCCATGTTAAAGCGGTAATCCCTACAGTTGAGGGAATATTAGTAATAACGGGAGAGCCGGAAGTTGTATCCCCGGTCGTAGAGGGAAGGGCGGTTGTAGTAAAAATATACTCTTTTTGTAGATTCTGCCATCCCCCAAAATCATTCGCATAAGCGAAAAATTCCTTACCCTCTCTATTTGCTAGAGCAAGAATCTGACGAGACTGATCATCGACATTTCCCACAATACTTGCAGGTTGGGGAATCCCAATCTCATCACATGCCGCTTGAACTAACTCTAAAAAACTTCTCATTCTTTAGGTGGTCTTCCTTTTCTGGGGAGAGTTTTAAAAGCTTCAAATTCATTTTTAAGAGCTTCTAATTGAGTCTTAAGATAGTTATTTTCTTCTTGTAGCTTTATAATACCAGACCCATCTTTTGCTTGATTGATCCATGCTATAGCCTTATCTCTTAGTTGTCTTCCGCCAAACCAATTAATATTATTATCACCACAATTCGCTAAAGATTCAATTGTGTGAATATTTAAAGCCTTCAACTCCATTGCCTCGGACTTTGTAATAGCGGCCCATTCTGTGACGGGAGTGCCTTCGGTGATTTGGGCATTTTGAGATTTAAAAGCTTGATATTGACGATGAAATCTTTCAATATCAGCCGGAACCGTCCCATTGGGTTTATAAGTAACTGGGCGTGTTCTGACAGTGGACTTATCTCCTAAAACACGGATTGTTATATATTCTTTGTCTTCAAAAATCGGACGGCCTTCTTTGAGGGATTTTTCCTTATTTTCGACTGGTTGCAAAAAGAACTCAACATAAAGGCCATTATCATCTCCGTGTTGGACATGATAGTTATTACCCTGTTTTGTAACGATAGGTGAAACTAAATCCATTTTTTCTCCTTGTAAAAGACTATACTATTTTAAAGGGTTTTTAAACAGGTTTCCTGACAAACCATGTGAAGTGGTCTCCAAGCTCGTAAGGGAGGTTCATTTCCTCAACTGCTTTTCTAACACCCCAAGTAGGATAGTTCGGATTGTCAAAATCATGACCCGAAACCAGACCGCCTTTTTTTACTTTAGGATACCAAGCCTTAATATCCCCCTTACACCCCTCGTAAGTATGGTCAGCGTCAATAAACACAAAATCCAAAGATTCGTCTTCAAAGTCCTTAGAGGCCGTTATAGAGTCTTTTTTAATAACTGTCCTTCGGTCAGCGGCGAATGAAGTAACTGAAATACTATGCTGCCAGAATCTATCTTGATCAGACTGAGAAAGATTTCCGTGAAAATCTGTACTCTTTGCATAATCACTATTCGGATCGGCCTCAACCCATGAATCGACCATGTATAAAGTTAAATCGGGTTTTGTGAGAAGTTTTGTTGACAAAGCCCCAGTAAACACCCCAATTTCCACACCTACGGGATTTTCCCCTAATCTTGAAAGGATTGAATTGGCCCTCAAATCAACATCATTTTCCTGCTTAGCTCCTGTGAAGGCCATATAAGGCAAAAGCCCGTCCCCGTGAATGGTTAAAACGCACCCCATAGATATTAATTGAGGATAAAGTTCTGAGAACTGAATCGCCTGCTCAGCCATCCAAGGGGCGGTTTTAAACTCTTTATCTCCACATTTAACAATTATGGTATTTTCATTGTCATTTAAATTCTGTTCGTAGGCATGATGCTTATCTTCTTCATAAGAAGAATCAAATCCATAAATGTGAATTTGCCTATATCCCATCATAGCACAGATTGAAAGGGTGTTTAACCCCACCGTTGACCCTCCGGCGACAAACAAACCATTTCCTTGTACAATATTTTGGGCATTCGAATGATTCCATAAAGTAACGTCTTTGGCCTTATCGAAAACGCTCTTATCGCACTGAGAAGAATAGAAACATTTCCCATCGGGAACAAATTCAACATTCTCCGGCCTTGCGTCCATCATAACGTGGAAGTCAGGTATGATTCCCTGACCATCAAGCCACTTCCAAGAATTATTAAGAGCGAAGATTTTCTGCCCTTGAGATTTTCGCCATTTAATCTCTTCAATGAAATTTTTAACAGAAGGTCCACCCCCTACAACAACAGCATGGTCTTCATGAGGATCGGATAGTTCTAAAAGAGGAAGCCCAAGATTATTTGAATATTCGATGTTCTCAATCAATTTATCTTCTTCCGTATTTGACTCGTTAAAAAATTCCAATGTGGAGCATCCGCCTATTTTCCAAAACTCTTTAACCCATCCCTTACATTCATGAGGACGGGGAAGGCCATGGAAACAAACCACTGAGGCACCTTTAGGGATTTTATTTTTAGAATGAACTTTGTAACTTACGAACCTATCGGGAAAAACATTCTGAATTATATCGTATGTTTTTATGGAATTTTCTATCCACGCCTGATCTCCCCCCATTAAATGAGGGCGGTTGTTGTCATTCCATGAATTCCATATATAGGAATGATCTCCCTTCCAAATCATTACAGCCGATCCCAAGCCATTATCACGGTAAAAATCTCGCAAAATAGCAAACGATCCTGAATATTTAACAATATCGTCTAAAGCTCCCGTAATAACGGTATCAAGGTCAAAAAAGATTATTGTGTCTTCGGGGGGGAAGAGTCCGGACTTGAAGAGAGACAGTTTATTCCACCATCCTTCCAATCCATTTTCTGGGAGGGGTCTTTTATGGATATCTCCATAGTCTTCAGGATCATCCGTAAAAACGGTGAATTTTGCGCTTATGTGTTCTGGGAGGTTTCTGAAAATACCATCACGGAGAATTTCAACATATTCTTTTCCACGACCTAGGTAATTTCCAGCATTAAGACAGATGAAATGCATGGGCGAATTATAGTAAAAAAAAGAGGAGGCGTAAACCCCCTCTTTTTAATAATATTACGTAATCTGACCTTGCATAGCCGGACGAGACATATATACCGTGACGGTTGAAGTCGTAGATGTCACGGTCGCCGAAGAGGCTGTTCTCATACCCGTAATCTGACCACCAGCAGAGGTGAGGAGTTTAATCCTACCTGCCGTACCAGAGGCATAAACTACAGAATCTGGCGGGGCGGCAACAGCGGTTTTAAGCACCGTCGCAAGACCTTGAATCTGGAACCATCCATAATTAACATTGGTGGCATCAGAGGTCAGAGAGGCAACCGCTGCCGCTACAGCGTGTCCGGTATTTTTCGATGTCGCAAGGACAGGAAGAACCGCAACAGTGTAAGACGGGCCGCTCCATTGGTACAGTAGGTTTGCCGTAATCGCCGTAGAGGTGGGAATGCGAAGATAAATAAACTCCGCTGCCCCCAAAGTTGTATCCCAACCTTTGCGAATCTCCCCTAGTTGGGGTTCCAGACCAGTAGAAGGAAGTCCGGCGATCCCCGGAGCCGTTGTCGTGTAAGAGCCGATAGGAGTACCGCCAATTACGTTGTCAGCAAATTGATAAGCCATTTTATACTCCTTATGTATTAGCTAGAACGCCCTGAAGACGACGGTTGGAAACAGTCATATTTCCAGCGAAGCCAATCAGTTTGACCATAGCATCTTGGTTGACGGCAAAACGGTCCTCACCCAGAGGAACAAAGTTACGATCTGAGTGCGGACGGAAGAAAATATAGTCCGTATTCAAAAAGTACATTGTGTTTGCAGGGCACGCACCGCCATAACCCCCATCAAGTACCACGTCAGCAGAACCACCCGCACCGAAATACTTCAATGAAGTAAATCCAGCGCCAGCCATTTCCTCAGATGTAATACGTTGAATGGCCTGAAGAGAAGCAAGATACAAGGCGTAATAATTCGTATCCGCAACAATCAGGTCTGTTTTGTCAGTACCCCTTACAAGTTGAAGGGCGAGATTGTTCATAGAACCTTGAATCGTTGCAGCCGTCGCAACGCCAGAATCCTCAACAATATTTCTCCAGAAGGACCCGATAGAGGTAGAAGCATCAATTCCCCCTACAGTGCCTGTAGAAGGCGTCGTATCTACCAAAAGCTGAAGACCGCCGATTTGTTTACCACCATCCGCCGTGCCGTCAGAATAACAGTCAGCAGCGATGTTGTTTACCAAAGTCTTTTCAGCGTTGGAAATACGCGATTCCAGAAGATCGATAATAGCTTCGTCTCCTGAGTTTTGAAGCATTTCCAAACCAGATATGGAAACAGCCACAGCCGCCTGAGCATAGTTAAACTCAGCCGCCGTAAATACGTCCGAAGGGGAAATATTCAGTGTTTCGTATCCGGAATAACGCTTGAATGTACCGTTTTCAGCGTATTCTAGTTCTTGTACAATAGTGCGGCCCCCCGAGACGGGTTTGACCTTACCTTTTTTC
>Ga0105032_100020_pt1 | contig 43175 bp, 49 predicted proteins | sample RS_126metaG_FD_91481 | JGI IMG/M metagenome (GOLD analysis project Ga0105032, IMG submission 91481) | Switchgrass associated microbial communities from Austin, Texas, USA, to study host-microbe interactions - RS_126 metaG | ecosystem: Host-associated > Plants > Roots > Rhizosphere | place: USA... | reverse complement strand
ACATGCTGCTGGAATACCGTTTTTGGACGAAAGGCAAGCGCCAGCTAGATAAATACGAAAATCGGGCATATGCTCGGGTTGTCCAGATGAAAAATGGTATTATTCTTAATCGTTATTATGATAACAAGACCACGCCACGGCCAGAATCACTACGCGAAGATTTGGAAACAGCGGGCACTGCCGAGGCAAAAGAGCGCCTGTATTTGCACCTGCGCGCCGGGGCGGAAAGTGGCTGGGATTTTAGCAGCCGATGGTTTGCTGAAGCAAACGATATTCGCACAATCCAAACGGTTGATATTATTCCGGTTGATTTAAACTGCTTGCTCTATATGCTCGAAGAAACAATCGCCGAAACATACCATATGCTAAAACAGCCTATTTTAGCGCGCAAATTTCAAATGGCAGCTGATGTTCGCAAAAAAGGCATGCAAGAATATTGTTGGAGCGAAAAAGACCAGTTCTTTATGGATTACAATTTCCGCTTGCAGCAGCCAACTAGTCGCGTCACACTTGCGGGCGTGTTCCCGCTATATGCCAAAATCGCCACTAGCAAACAAGCTGCGGCGGTGGCAAAACGACTTGAGCAAGATTTTTTGAAAGAAGGTGGCCTGCTTACGACACTTGAAGAAACCGGTCAGCAGTGGGACGCGCCAAATGGCTGGGCACCTCTACACTGGGTGGCGATTGAAGGTCTGCGCAATTATGGCTATCACCAGCTTGCAGATGAGATTAAAAAACGATGGGTGGCAACTAATTTGGCGGTCTTTAAAGAAAAGTCAAAACTAGTAGAAAAATACGACGTTGCGGGTGATGGTGGTCTTGGCGGCGGCGGGGAGTATCCCTTGCAGGACGGCTTTGGTTGGACTAACGGCGTATTGGCAGTTCTTATGGACGAAGATTAGCCTCTTGAGCGGCAACTTGGGCTAAGATTTGTTTTTCAAAATCGGTAGGAGGGTGCTTGGGTTGGCCGTATGATTTTCTGTTGTAGTGCTTCAGCGCTAAAATGGCCGCAACTGACCAAGCCTGTACCTGCTGTGGTGGCTGCTCAATCCGATTAATTTGTTGATACGTCTCATCCCATACTTCAACGATGCGGTTATTGAGCGTTGGTACTGGGGAATTATCACCGCGAAAGAATTCGGCATAGGTGTGTGTTGTATTTACGTCGTTAAATAGTCTCTCGCTCAGAAGGTCTCCAAGGTGAAAATACTTTTGTTTTCGCAGTCCTTTAGCAATGTAATAGGTGTCCCACAGCCACACGCTGCCGTTGTGGTAAGCTCCTGGCCGAAATCGTACTTCGTCGGAGGCGAGTGTGCGAATACCGCTAGGGGTGAGCATTTCTGGTGAAAAAAGCTGCTGTACGAGTGCCTCGCGCATGGTAGCAGTGCGTGGGTCGTTGTCGGCGAGAAGGCGCGAATAGAGCAAATGCCCCATATTAGAGGTGCGCACTTTTAGCTGACGCAGTGCACCCGTCTCGTCCCTGTCTGTTCCCAGGACAAAATATCCGCCTTGGTCGTCTGTCCAAAAGTGGTCGAAGATGGATTTTTTTAGTTTGGCTGCGGCTTCACGGGCGACGGCTGCTTTTTCGGGCTGGTCGAGTCGTTGATCGTAAAACTGCGCCGCGTCAAGTAATGTATCGTAGGCAAGCCGCTGCACTTCAACCGAGGCGACACCTTGGTCGTGATTGGCGAGCCGACCGTCTTTGTGAAAATAGGCGTCCCATGAATCCTTCCAAACCTGGTTTTTAATTCCCTCGGGAATGGCGGTTTTTGATTCAAGCAAGCCTTCTGGGTTGTTATTGACTCTTTGGAGTAGCCAGTTTGTCGCGCTTTCGAACGCTTCGAGCATTGTATGTTCAGTTCCATCGCGGCCTGTGTAGTGCTGCCTGGGAAAATCGGGATTGCGGTTAGAATAGGCAAAAAATGTTCGGACAAATTGCGGCGTGGCATCGATCGACCCATAATATGGCCACCCCCAGCCGTATTTGGCAGTGAGTTCATGTGCAAAGGGATCGTCGGCCGAGCGGATTTCATGAGGAATTCGGCCAGGCTCTTCTTCGCGCGAGGCGTTCGTTTCAACACCTTGATTTTCGGCGAGTTTCACAAGCGTCGCTCTGGTGAGTTCCGGAAAAAGCGAGATTAAATCCATGGCGACACGCAGCGAATCCCGGCCAAATAATGCCTCGTAGCGATGTATATCGGGCGACTGCGACTGCTCGGCCTCAAGGGCAAGCGAGGCAAGAGGCGGGTCAAAATTGTAGAGTTGGTTGTCTATCCGAGCACGGGCAAGCCGATAAAGCTCACGCAGGCCAGACGGCAATCTGTCGGTAGGTGTCTCGGGAAAATATTCAATATTTATGATATGTTCGTTCGGAAAAATATAAGGCGCAAGGTCGGCTGGCGTTTCGATTTGTCGAGAATGTTCGCTCTCCATACGCATAGTATAACGCAAGTATGCTATAATGGACAAAGCTATGCAGTGCTATATAACTTGGCATGAAAATAGGAGGGTGAACTGATATGTCTCGACTTCGTGTTGCTATGATTGCGCCGCCTTGGCTGACAATCCCACCGAGTGGCTACGGAGGAATTGAAGCGGTTATTGAGGGGCTTCTTGATGGATTGAAAAAGCTTGACGTTGACGTTGAGCTTTTTACTATTAAGGGGACAAAGGTGCCGAAGGGTGTAAAAAAGCATATATTATATACCGAAGAGCAGTATAAAGAAATTCACAGGCCGAATTATGAGTCGCTACCAATCGTAGCGGCTCATGTTCAATTTGCGCTTAATTATATTAAAGAAAAAGGTGAGTTCGATGTGATTCACGATCACAACGTGTATGTGGGGCCGCAAATACTCGCAGCAGCTACTGCCGACAAAAGCCTGCCGCCAGCTATTCACACACTACATGGCCCGCCGTTTAGTAACGACGCTATGCTCGCTCAAGGACTACCCGACAACAAACTTTTTTGGCGGCAACTTGGTAAAAACATGGGCCGGCTGTTCATGGTGGGTATTTCCGATACACTCATGAGTATGGCACCTTCAACGCTGAAACATGCCATCTTGCCGACAGTATATAACGCGCTTGATGTGACGCATTTTCCGTTTGTTGAGAAAAAGAAAGATTATTTTATTACGCTTGCACGTTTTGCTCACGACAAAGGTCAACACACGGCGGTGAAAATTTGTGCAGCGCTTGGTTACAGACTGCGCATGGCAGGGACGGTGGCGGGAATCGGCACAAACCGACGGCTGCTTTTGGAGCTTGCCAATCCTCTAAGCAGCTATCGCCAGGCTGATGATTTTCGTTATTATAGCGATCAGATCTTACCGCTAACAGTACGCAATCGCAAGATTACTTACGTCGGTAATGTCACGGGCAAGCGAAAATTGACATTTATATCCGAAGCCAAGGCGCTGCTGTTTCCCATTGATTGGGAAGAGCCGTTTGGCATGGCGGTGATTGAGGCGTTGGCGTGTGGTACCCCCGTGGTGGCGATGAATCGCGGTGCGATGCCCGAAATTATTCAGCACGGTTACAACGGATTTTTGGCCAATAACGAGCAAGAATTTGCGGAATACATGCAGCGAATCGACGAAATCTACCCCGAAGATTGCCGGCAATCGGTCGAAGAATTCTTCTCGGCAGACGCTATGGCCAAAGCGTATGTCGAGCGCTATAAAGAGGCGATTCGGCGATCAAAAGCAACCCGCAAGAAGCCTAAAAAATCTTCTCATTCTTGAGCTCGTCGGGTAGGAAGCCTTTTTTATGCTGGAAATCAGCTTCCCATTTATAATCTTGGCCGTAGCCGAGGTCTTTCATGAGTTTTGTGGGGGCGTTGCGAAGATGCAGCGGCACAGGTGTGTTCATATGTTTTTTGGCGACAGCAAAAGCGCGGTTCATGGCATCGGTACTTTGGCGGGATTTTTGGCTTTTCGCTAACGCTGAGGCCACGTGAAATAAAATATAGCTACTTTCGGGCATACCCACGCGCTCTACCGCCTGAAAGGCATTGAGCGCCAGGCCAAGCGCGCCATTGCCGGCTAGGCCAATGTCTTCACTGGCAAAGATCACCATGCGCCGAGCAATGAATTTTGGGTCTTCGCCGGCTTCGATCATACGCGCTAGGTAGTAGAGCGTTGCATCCACATTGCTGCCACGCATACTTTTAATAAACGCGCTGATTACGTTGTAGTGCAGTTCGCCCTTTTTGTCGTAGCCGGGCACTACTTTGCCGGCGGCGGTTTTGACGATTTCCGGGGTGACTTTTGGCTCTAGAGAAAGTGCGAGCTCTAGCGTGCCTAGCGCACTGCGGGCATCGCCGCTAGAAAGTTCGGCCAGGTAGTCAAGTGCTTTTGGGGTGACTTGTTTAGATTTTTTTAGTAACTTCAAAGCACGTTTTAATATTGCGATAATTTCGGGTTTTGAAAGCGGTTGCAGCACAAGCACTCGGCAGCGACTGAGGAGCGGTGCGATCACTTCAAAACTTGGGTTTTCGGTCGTGGCACCAATCAAAGTAATAAGACCCGACTCGACATGTGGCAAAAACGCGTCTTGCTGAGCTTTATTGAAGCGGTGGATTTCGTCGACGAACAAAATCGTGCGCAGCTGCAAGTTCCAGTTTTGGCGAGCATGTTCGATCACACGTTCGACATCTTTTTTGCCGCTGGTGACCGCCGAAATCTCCACAAATTCCGCACCGGTTTTGCGGGCAATAATCCGCGCGAGTGTGGTTTTGCCACTGCCTGGTGGCCCCCACAAAATCAAGCTCACTGGTTGCTTGTCGTGCACGATCCGCTGCAAAATCTCACCACCACCAAGCAGATGTGTTTGTCCAATCACATCTTCAAGGGTTGTTGGCCGCATTCGCTCGGCCAGCGGAGTTCGTTCCATATAGTTATTATACCATTTTTTGCACCATCTATCCACGAAGGGGAGTTGTCAGCATACACTCAGTGGAGTATAGTAAAAGTACTATGAACCGAAAAACAGTTCTGCTGATTTTTGGCGGTGAATCGTCTGAGCACGATGTATCGGTTTCTTCTGCGCGCAACGTATACGCGGCTATCGACGACACAAAGTTCACGGTCATTTTGGGGTATATTGATAGGCGCGGAAAATGGTGGTTGCTCGATAAATTTGGCACAGAAATTGATACGCATGGCATGCCGCAACTGGCGGCAGTGGTGGGAACGGGTAGTTTTGTGACCATTCCTGAAAATCGCGTCGTTAAACCCCATGTGATTTTGCCAATTCTGCATGGTAAAAACGGCGAAGATGGTAGTGTGCAAGGGCTGGCGCAGTTGCTGCATATTCCGATTGTTGGTTGCGACATGACTGCCGGCGCGATCTGCATGGATAAGATTGCTACGAAACGCATTTTGGAAACGTGTGATATTAGCGTAGCGCCGTACGAGGTATACCAAAGAGGACTTGAACCGCCAACATTTGGACGATTGGTTGAAAAACTCGGAACGCCACTGTTCGTAAAACCGAACCGGGCAGGTAGCTCCGTGGGGGTGAGCAAGGTAGAAAGCCAGGCCGAACTAGATCATGCTTTCGAAGTAGCACTAAAAGAAGACAATATTGTGTTGATAGAGCAGGCGATAGTTGGCCGAGAATTAGAAGTAGCGGTATTGGGGAATCCGCCTCATCACAAAGCAAGCGGCGTGGGCGAGATACAAATGCAAGACGGTTTTTATGATTATGATGCCAAATACGACAACGGTAGCAGTGCCCGGGTGGTAACGCATGCGGATATTCCACCGGAAAAGGCGACCGAAATTCGCGAGGTAGCCCATAAGTCTTATGAAATACTGGGCTGTAGCGGCCTGTCGCGCGTAGACTTTTTCCTGACCGAGGATGGTGTGGTGTATGTCAATGAAGTTAATACCTTGCCAGGGTTTACAAATATTAGCATGTACCCGAAGTTGTGGCGCGAAGAAGGTATTTCGTACGGGCAGCTGATTGAGCGGTTGATCGATCTAGCTCTTGAAAAATAATAATGTTTATGCTATAATGAAAATATAAGCTCTTGTGAAAATAAAGCTATTCCTGTAAAATAACAGAGAGTGTGGCTCTTTAGCTCAGTTGGTAGAGCAGAGGCCTGAAGAGCCTTGTGTCCCCAGTTCAAGTCTGGGAGGAGCCACCAAATCGGAACCAAAACGAAAATTGTCGCCCGCGTGGACGACATTTTTCTTTTAGTTGAAAGGGTCGGATTTTTCTGGCGAGACGCGCTTTTGCCATATCTGGCAAAACGGCGGTGAAAATAGTAAAATGGGAAAGTCTAGTCAAATTATATACCGTATTCGGACAGAAAGTGCGTCCGCGTTTTCGTTCGGTAAAACCCAGAAATTGGGCATCCTGCGAAACATCAGGACTTTACCGCCAGGATGCGGAAAAACGACTAGACGCGTCACGGTGTCCATTTTTTTTATCAGTCGGACATCTGGCAGACAGGTGTCCATGGCTCAGAGAAATCTCCACGTTGCAAAACAGCAGAAAAACGATGAATTTTATACGCAACTCAGCGATATTGCTAATGAACTTCGCCACTACCGCGAACAGTTAAAAGGCAAAGTTATTTTGTGTAACTGTGATGATCCTTTTGAGAGTAACTTTTTCAAATACTTTGCCGCCAACTTCAACACTCTCGGCATTAAAAAACTTATTACGACCGGTTACACAAAGTCGCCCATCGCAGGCAGTCAGCTTAGTTTGCTTGATATTGAAGGACTAAAACCCGAAGGTGAAGAGCCATATGTCGTAGAGATCAACGAAGTGCCAGACCTCAACCATGACGGCGCGATCAGTCTTGACGATGTCGAGCACTTGCTCAAACACGACAAAAACGTTGCCACTCCTCTAAAAGGCGATGGCATGTACCCCGCAGGCGATTTTCGATCTGCTGGATGTATCGAGCTGCTCAAACAAGCAGATATCGTTGTTACCAACCCACCGTTTAGCCTGTTTCGCGAGTTTGTGGCGCAACTTGTAGAGCATGACAAGCATTTTCTCATCATTGGTAGCAAAAATGCCATCACCTACAAAGAGACTTTCAAGCTTATCAAAGATAATAAGTTATGGCTTGGCTATGGCTTTTCTGGCGGCAACGCTTATTTCAAAATCCCGCCCGAAAAAGCGCGCGAGTTTGCAGCTGGCGTGTATGATCCGAACACTGGTCTCGTAAAGTTCCGAAACGTTGGTTGGTTCACCAATCTGTACGTCGATAAATCCGAAGACCCAATCACACCGTATCTCACCTATGAGCAAGGTTTGGTTCGCGGGCTATACCCAAAATATGACAACTATGACGCGATTGAGGTGAGTAAAATCGCCGACATACCGAGCGACTACATGGGTGTGATGGGTGTGCCAATCACTTTTCTTGACAAATGGGTGCCTGACATAGCAGCATTATCGAGAGAGAGAGAGAGAGAGAGAGATGGCAAGTCCTCGGAAATCTGGGCTCATACGCACCGGACGGATACTCAATGGCGTCAGCGATCTACATCAACGGCAAGAAAGTCTTCAAGCGAATCCTCGTCAAACGGATTCCAAGTCATCGGATCGAACCGAGGAGTTGACCAAGATGACAGCGGCTACTACGGAAGGAGTACATACATCGATGGAAAGGAAACTTTCAAGCGACTGTTCATCCAGCGAGTTTGAAGTCCTCGGTATCGCGAATTCGGCACGGTGGATTGGCTACGAGCTGTACACTATCATAGGCGGCAGAAAGATTTATAACAGAATTATCATCAAACGAAAGGCGGCACGATGAACATCAAACTATCAGGCAAAGATTACGACAAAATTACCATCCGTGATTTAGTAAATGGCTACGAGGATAACGGCGAGGGTGGTGTGATCGGTTATGGCGGCAAGCTTGATATTCGTCCTGCCTATCAGCGCGAGTTTATTTATGGCGAAAAAGACCGCGACGCCGTGATTCGCACCGTGCGCAGCGGCTTTCCGCTCAACACGATGTATTGGGCAAAAGATGATGATGGTCATTTTGAACTGATGGATGGCCAGCAGCGTACCGTCAGTATTTGCCAATATGTCACCGATATTATTCCGATCAAGTTCGACGATGGACACGAACTGGCGTTTAACAACCTGACATCCGACCAACAGCAACAAATCCTTGACTATGAATTGTCGATTTATATCTGCGAGGGAACGCCGAGCGAAAAGCTGGCGTGGTTTCGCACTATCAACATCGCCGGCAAGCCGCTCAACGATCAAGAGCTTCTGAACGCTATGCACACAGGCCCATGGCTGTCCGACGCCAAAAGGTGGTTTAGTAAAACTGGCGGCGCAGCCGCCAAACTTGGCGATCGCTACGTTAGCGGTATACCAAATCGTCAGGAAATATTGGAGCGAACGCTCAAGTGGATTTCACACGGCAACATCGAGAATTATATGGCAACGCACCAAGCCGACGAGAACGCCGCTGAGTTGTGGCAATATTTTCAAGAAGTCATCGCCTGGGTCGAGCGGATTTTCCCAAACTACCGTCCGATAATGAAAGGTCTAGAGTGGGGCGCACTCTACAATGCCCATAAAAACGACACACTCAACGCGGCAGATTTAGAAAAGCGCATCGTCGAGCTTATTGCCGATGATGAAGTGAATAGCAAAAAGGGCATCTATGAATATCTGCTGACCGGAGATGAGCGCACGCTTTCTTTGCGTACTTTCGACGAAAAGACGCGCGTTATGAAGTATGAGGAGCAGGCTGGCGTGTGTCCTGTCTGCGAGCAACATTTTGACATCGGCGAAATGGAAGCTGACCACATTACACCGTGGAGTCAAGGCGGTAAAACTGAATACACCAACTGCCAGATGTTGTGTCGCGACGACAATCGACGCAAGAGTAGCAAATAGATATTTGTTCGCGTTTGCCGATAAGAAGTATAAACGATACCAATATTTGAGATATTGTTGTAATATATAAGTATGGTAAAACGCGGTCAGAACAAATACGAGAATACTATACTCTACCTATGCAGCAAGCTAGGCGGGTCTGTTTATGGCAAGAAAAAACTTGCCAAGCTGCTGTATTACGTTGATTTTGACCGATATGAATTTAACGAATCGATGAAAAGCGTAACGGGTGATAAGTATAAGGCATGGAAGATGGGACCCGTACCCGAAAAATACATGGGCGTTGTTCAAAAATTGACAGCTGAGGGCAAAATCAGCCAAGAATCCGAAGAAATCCCTGGCTATAGTCATGCCGCTGAAATATTTACCGCAAAAGCCGAGCCTGACATGAGTTCATTTGATGAAGACGACATCAAAATACTTGATCACGTTATTTCAAAGTATGGCAAACTGACCGGCAAACAGTTGGAAGATTTAACTCACCAAGAAGCTCCATACATCGGAACCGAGCCAGATCAAGAGATCCCGTTTGAGCTGGCGTTTTACAGAGAGACTGATTTTAGTGATGTTATGGCAAACGCATGATAGTTTTGACAAAGAACTAAAGAAGTTCGCCAAAAATCACCCCCAAACCAAGCAAGGTCTTGATTCGTCTAAAAAGCTGCTTGCGACCCAGTTTCATCCGACAGATCCTCGTGCTGTTATTGGACCTGGTAAAATCCACCGCGTTACCAGCAACCAAACTTGGGAAATATGGAAATTGGAAGTTGTATTAGTAAAGAGCGGGCTGCGCCCAAACCAGTGGCCACGCTTGTGGTTCGCCGTTAGCGGTGATACAATAACATTTTTGTTACTCAATTCGCACACAACCAATTATGACGATAATAAATGTGATAGTAGGGCTGTAGAGCGTTATACGGAAATTGAGTAACTGATACATCTCCGCTTGTGGAGGACGTGGCGGCTTTGCTGCCCGCGCAGGCGTCGGGGTTGAGCTTGCGCTTCAGCCGTTTTGCTCGAAATCAGTTCGAACTTCGTTGTAAAGTTGCACCAAAGAAAATGGATCAGTACATGCTGGTCCATTTTCTTTGGTTTGAAATGAAATCGCTAGAGCTTCATTAAAAGTGTGAGATAATAAACTTGAAATGATAAATAGGGTGTTATATGACATTAAAAATTGAATCTACTACATCACCAGAGAGCGTCGACAACGTTCGTCGTTTTTTAGAAAGTCGCTATAGCGGCGTTTTGGCTACGGCCGACGGTGCAGGTATACCGCATGCCGCTGTGGTATATTTTTTGCTAGAAGACGATTTTAGCTTATTGTTCGGCACAAAAACCGAGACGCAGAAGTTTAAAAATATCCAAGAAAACAACCAGGCGTCGTTTGTGATTTACGATGAAGCCGAGCAAACGGTGGTGCAGATTATGGGTCGTGTTGAGCTCGTGGATGATGGCGAGGTTCGTCAGAGAGTTGTTAATAATATGTTTTCAGCTTCGGCATGGCGTAGCCACCGCGAAATTCCACCTGCCGACAAGCTGATTGCTGGCGATTATATTGCAGTACGCCTGGTTCCTATGGTGATGAAAATGACAGTGTATGCGCGGCCAAGCTCCGAAGAAGAGGGTGATCTACAGGAAACCATTTTATTTAGTGAGAGCGAATAGTCATGGTTATTCACAATAAGGTGTTTTTGGTAACAGGCGCCGGTGGTGGAATTGGTAGCGAAATTGTTTTGGCGCTGCTTGCGCGTGGTGCTAAAGTTGCGGCTGCAGATTTAAAAGAAGATGGCCTGCGTATACTAAAAGAAAAAGCAGGAGAAAGGGCGGCCAATCTGACTATTCATACCTTGAACATTACCGATCGAGCGGCTGTAGATCGTATGCCTGAAGAAGTTATACAAGCCCAGGGGCAGATTGACGCGGTGATAAACAATGCCGGAATTGTACAGCCATTCGTGAAAGTGAACGATTTGGATTACGAGGCGATTGAGCGAGTGATGAATGTGAATTTTTACGGGACGCTCTATATGACCAAGGCGTTTTTGCCGCACTTGTTGCAAAGACCCGAGGCATACTTGGTGAATGTATCGAGCATGGGCGGTTTTTTGCCGGTGCCTGGCCAGAGTATTTACGGGGCGTCAAAAGCAGCTGTAAAGCTCCTCACCGAAGGGCTTTATGCGGAACTTTTAGAAACGAATGTGCATGTATCCGTGGTGTTTCCGGGTGCAACCAAAACACACATCACTGAAAATTCTGGTGTGAAAGCACCTGCTACGGCCGGTGGTGCAGATCAGTCGAGCTTTCAGATGCTGCCAGCAGCAACAGTTGCCGAGATAATCGTAAAAGGGATTGAGAAAAATAAACCGCACATTTTTACCGGAAAAGATTCAAAGATGATGAATAAGTTGTATCGACTCAATCCAATTTTTGCAACCAAGTTAATTGCCAAGCAGATGAAGTCGCTTTTGGGCTAGATTCCTATTGCAACAAATGCGCCAACAACGATCAGAACGATTGCCAGCGCAACGCGAAAGTATTTTTCGGGTAAGCGACGGAGCAGGGGTGCGCCAAGGAGTGTGCCAATAACCACACCCACCGACATAATCACTATTTCTGGAATAAATTGTGCTAGTTCAGCTCCCCTTGTAGCGATATAAACAGGAGTACGAAAAATGTCAACGGCCAAAGCGACGGCTGTCGCAGTCGCAACGAATTCGGTTTTGCTGAGTTTAAAGCCGGTGAGCCCGGCTGCGCGAAGGCCGCCTTGGTTGCCAACCAAACCGCCAAAGAACCCGCTAAGTAAGCCGGCTATCCAGCTCAAGGAGCCTTTGATGGTAATTTTATCAGACCAGCCAAACAAGCTCGATACTCCTGTTAAAATCATAAGCCCGCCAAAGATAGCGGCCAAAATAGCACTACCGGCCCAACTCTGCAAAAGTGCACCCAGTAAACCGCCAACCACGCTGAGAATCCCAAAACGGATGAATACCTTACGGTTTATTTGCTTTTTTAAAAGCCAAAAGCGAAGGAGTGAGCCAAAAAGATGCGCAATACCAACAGCAGCGACAGCAACTCCAAATCCTGTCTTTATGGCGAGGACGGGCGTGAGAAAGCTACTAATACCAAAACCAACGATCGCTGCGGTGCCGCCGGTAAATATGCCTAAAACGAAAAGAATAATATCGTAGAGCATTGCCTCTATGATAGCAAAAACAGACACGTTGTTGACATGCTGCGTTGCTACAAGAGCTAAAGTTCTTCTGCAAGTCCAATCAATATTTTTTCAGGACCACGAATATAACCAAGTCGATACGAGTTTTCGTACTGAACGATTTCACCGACAAGTTCTGCGCCGTGTCTCTTGAGTCGATCTACCGTATCGTCAATATCTTCGACAGCGAACATGGTGCGCAAATACCCAAAGGCGTTTACTGGCGCATTGCGGTGATCTTCGACGACGGGTGGTGTGAGAAACTGCGATAGCTCGAGCCGGCTATGTCCGTCCGGCGTGACCATCATGGCAACTTCGACGCTTTGATTGCCAAGACCAGTCACACGCCCAGCCCATTCACCTTGGATTGTTGCACGGCCTTCAAGTTTTAGGCCGAGTTCTTCAAAAAAAGGAATGACTGTATCGAGCGACGCAACGACGATGCCCATATTGTCCATTCTTTTTAAATTGGATTGTTTTGGATTCATAAGGCTATTTTATCCTCCGGTACGTAAGTAATAAAAAGACCTTTCGGACTGAAAGGTCTTTTTGTGGTGCAAGATTAACCTTCGACGGCTACTTCAAACCCACCATATGCCATCTTCTGCATATCGTTCGGCATGTCAAAATCGCCTGGGTCCATTTCGTTCATTTCATCCATAACTTTTTTGTTGACTTCGTCTCGGTGTTCTTTAGACTCGAAGACGATAAAAGAGAACCATACATTGTCGTCTGTGGTAGCGCCGGCCATCTCCTGAAAAGCGCGAGATTTCATATCGCCCATTTCTTGCTGTTTCAGGTCGTCACCTCTACATTCAAAGTATTGAAGCGCACCATGCTTCATCCATGAATCGCGGCCCATTTCTGCCATTTTTTGGTATTCAGCTTCTTTGCCTTTAGGTACTACAAGTACAAATCCATCAACGTATTTTGCCATTTTATCTACCCTCTTTTTAAAGTTGTATTCTTTATTATCTTAACACTTATGCTCAAAATTACATTGCGTTAGTCGGGTGGCAACAAATAAAAAAGACCTTCCAAAACTGAAAAGTCTTTCTTGGTGCCAGCTTGCCGACGTATTTCAAACGGTTTCGACCTCTGATATCGATGAGTATAAATTAAAGGGATTAGTGGAATCTTTCAATCTATCGGGTACCCTGTTGGATTAAACATAACTAGATTTGTTCGATACGTTAAGTCAGCAAGCGCGTGCGCTGTTCCAAACATTCATCGGCAAGAATACCGCCCGCAACTGCAATGGGGTATTTTTTGGCTTGTTCAGCTATTGCTTCAGCGGCAATTGGCAATGACGCTGTTAGCTCTGTCTTCGCACCATAGTAAACCTGAGCAACTCTTGCTTTAATCATACTGGCCATACACCCTGGACACGGCTCGGAGGTAGTATAGAAGGTATAGCCTCTTAAAGATAGGGTGTTTAGCTTTTTGCAGAGTATTCGTATAGCGTTCACTTCGCCGTGAGCAGTAGGGTCCATATATTCGTTCACTCGGTCGTGCTCTTTCAGTACGATAATGCCTTCTTGATCTGTCACGATACAGGCAAAAGGTGCGTTGCCTTCATGCACGGCCTTTTCAGCTTCGGCAAGCCCGATTTTCATGATTTCTTCTGGTTTCATGCTTCTATCATACCGCTTGATATACGAGGACTAATGTCGGATATGCCGTAATTAAAGTAGAGCATCTAGAAGTTCAGGAAAAGCATTGGTTTTCATACTACTAAATGTAAAATGACCATATGCATGAAATGTCCTTACAATGGCAGAGGGTATCTTTTCTTTAACGAAGCTTACTGATTCCTGCATAGATTTTCCGTCATTATCAGAAGAAAAAATAATGAACTTGTTCACCCTGTTTGCAATAGTTGGGTCGATTTCAAAATCGAAGACGTTGATGTCATACTCATGATCAAGATTAAGCCACGGGGCGACCAGAACAATCTTATCAACGGATAGTTCGGGATGTTCACTTAGATATCGTACCCAAAATCCCGCGCCCATACTATGCCCAATGAGTAGCGTACTCGAATTAATATCGAACCTTTCTACTTCTGTCACAAACGTCTCATACACTGGTTCGTACACATTATGTATTTCGGGCGTATCCGCTTTGATACCGTGAATCATCAGATGCTTTTGCAACCACGGTAGCCAATGCGAGTTACTGGCACTGGGATACTTCACACTATAGTACTCGTCTTTACTTGGGAGTCCGTGAAGGATAATGGCGTTTTTCATATTTTCTATGATAGCAAAGTACTAGGACTACTTCTTAAAAGCGTAAAGTGAAAACGAACCACCAAACTCTTTCCATGCCTGCTCCAGTAGCTCCCACGTGAGAACCTGGTTCGGTTTATTGCCATTATTGCCGTCAGGATTATGTATAGTTACGGCCTTATCATCGTAACCAACTACCAAGACAACATGCCCCAAGTAGCCCTCGATACCAGCAATAACATTTTCATTTACTTCCAACATGACCAGCCAATTATCATCAAGAAAGTTCTGTATGTCCTGACGAGTACCCTTGCGGTGTTCGAGCGGCAGGCCTTTGTCTAGGTATTGCTTAACACGCTCAGCTTCTTTGGGTAGGTCACTATTCTTTATTTGCCAGTCTAACGATTCTTTGTCCAAAATAGTAGCAAGGTAGCCTTCTGGGTCTTTTATGAAAGCGTAATTGTCAAAATCCTCAATCCACTTTGTTTGAAAACCTAGCGCAGCAAGGCTTAACATCATCTGGGCTTTCCACGTACCCTTGCCAGACACATAGCCACACATATGCTCTACTTCTGTCATTGTAAACTTGCGTTCAGGCATAAAGTAGCCCAGCACCATGGCAAGTACAGCAGGCACACATTTGTCACTGGGGTTTTCTGGGTTGCCTACGAAAGGGACGTCAAGTATTTTCATTTATCGCTCCCATTGTTTCAAATGCGGCGAAAAGTCCACCTGATAATCTGGTATTCCAATAGAAATACCGTATGCGGTTGCCTTGTCGTATTGCTTTTTATCAGTTCGGTCAGTAATATGAAAAACTTTGTCAGTGTAGATCACATAATGCTCGGTTTCGGTCTTAAAATCCGCATACCAGCTGTGGTCTTTGTCTAAAGCCTTGCTTAGTTTCTCGGCTACTTCGTTAACTCTACCTGCTGGTATTCCGACAGTGTGCATTGTCCACTGCTTAACCCATGGCGTTTTGTGTTTTTCGGTTACTGACTCGACTTTAGTCGAGACGATGTTTGCATCATCAAGAACGGATGTATCGGTTAGACTTTCCTCAATAATTATTCCTTTAAAATTCACAACTTCGTTTCCTCTGATAACTTTGTGCGTACTTTTTCACTCATAACATTTGTAGACACGTAGCAAAATGCGGCAATATCTGGCTCATCGCTTGACTTGGTGTCTATTGGGCTAAAACGATAGAGTTTCATTACAATAATTATATCAGGTTTCCCTCTGTTTCGGACTCTGCGGAGCGCGGGTGACTGCGCCACTCCAAAGCCACGGCCTCCTGCGCTTAGTACACGCTTTAAGTGCCTATAACCTAAAGGAACCCTGGGTAGGGTTCCTTGAAAGTAGTAAATTAGTTCTTGGTGCTGGCTTGCAGACGTATTTCAAACTGTCAGCCCTACTAATGTTGACAGCTATAAGCTACAGGCTTTAGTGCAGCAATTTAATCTTGCAGGAGATTTAATTAGTAGGTGATGTACGCCTAACTTGAAGGGACACAATTATTTCATCCTGGTCTTCGCTCAAAATCTTTATCCTGTAGCCATTGTCTACTGTAGCAATTTGATTTCTCTCGACTGCCTCTACGATAGACTTTGGTGCCCCGTCACCCTCTAAGTTCGTCTTGATTCCAAGACTAGGCCAAATTATTGAGCCTTGAGAATATGTTGGGTCCATCCCTCCCGACACAATTCCCGTTATGCCAATTTCACCCTCTGTAAATATAGGCCCTCCACTCATGCCGGCCTCGTATTGGCCCTCAACCGTGAAGCAAGGAAATGAGTACAAGCCCCGCTCTCTGCCATCTTTATAGACATTAGCAATGACACCATCCGCAGAGTATAATGCCTCCTCATAGTCATAGCTCATTCCGTCCAGACTCTTGCCTCCTTGCGCCTCGTGACCCGGAAAACCAAATGCGATACATCTCTGATTAAGCTCCGGAGGTTTAAGGTTTAGCGGGATATGAGGATGTATTATATTTTTGCCAGTATTTGTATCTACTATCGTATCGAGAGCACAATAGCCAATATCAAGTTTATCGTTCATCCATAATTGTCGAACCCCAATCAAACCGCCCAATTCAGTGTTTTCAATGTAAGGATTAGCCTCAAAAGTCCTCACTAGTGCATATAAATCAAAGTCCATATAACGGCGTCCGTCTTTTGCTCGGGGTGTGCCGAGGTCGTGAGCATACTGAAGAACGTGTCTTGCAGTTATAATCGCCCCCCATGAACTGACCAGCGTTCCTGAACCTATACACTTTAATTCATTATTTCTAATCACAAACAGAGGAACGATACACTTGCGATATTCTCTGTAGGCATCGTCGGGTAATTTATTGTAACCCTCATTTAAGACAATCTTTTCGTTCATCAATTTTCGCTATCTGGTTTTTCTAATTCAACCACGTCAACTTTTTTAGGCTCCACTAACTTAATAAACTCTTCCCAGCTCATTCCGCCAGAGCGAACCATGTAGGGCCGTATATCGGGAAAGATTTTCGTTTGCAGTATATTATCCAGCAACAGTATTCGTGTTACTTCGTGCATATTGGCTTCAAGGGCTTTGAGAGCGTGCAAGTCGGTTTTGAAATTACTTACAACAGTGTCAATGTCGAACTCATTATCTCCGTGCTGAAGCTCACTCGCAGGTCTTTGGTAAGGATAGTCACTCTCGTGGGCTGTACTGTGGCGTATATTCTGTCGAACTGTCCAGATAACCTTCATGTACTGCTCCACCTTCTCATTGCCACCGACAATTTCTAGCAATCTGCCCTCAATCCATTTCTCTGCAGTTTTTGCATAATGCTTTCCCCTCGTCTTTTTGCAGATGGCGCATTGAGGGTTCCTGCTACATAGCGGCTGTCGTCCAATGATTGCATCGACTATCGAGAAGTCGATGACCATTCTCCAATAGGAATAGTCCGCCATTTCAGGGTGCGACCACCCGTCGCCAGGTTTCAAATCGAGAAGCCAATTCTTCGCCATGCCACTCTGCTGCTCGCTAAGTCCGATGAACTTTTTATATAGCTCTTGATAGCTCATTTTCAGTGTAATACCTTCTGTTCGATAGGCAGTATTTAGAAAATCATCATAATCTATCTCTTGACCCAGGGGCTTGTCTAATGACTCAACGACTCCATGAATTGTTCCCATATAAGACGGAAGAACCCAGGGGTCCCCCAAGATAAAAGCGTGAAATAGTACCCATAAGTCCATCTCTCCTTGAGCAAGGGTGCCATACTCAAGATTCACGGTAGAGCGAAGTGAGTAGCCGCTTGAGTTAGTAGTTTTTGTGGTTATCTTTACGCCGTTACCATTAGATAATTTGATATTCCCAACGGTTACCTCGTTTTTGGGCGGGTGCCACGTTACAAAGGTATCAACACCAAGTTTAGCCTCCATAAATTACTCCGTCACCTCTATTAAAAACATTTACTTAATAATCCTAGCCTTAGACAGGCTATCAACGGTGCGAGCTACTATGTCACCCAACTTGTTGAAATCCTCGTCAATCGTTCGTAATGGAAAGACAATATATTTTTGGGGTTGATTAGTGACTTTATCCACTTTTTCAAGTGTCATCATATCGGCAACAATTTCGTCGTAGTTATGTTCCAAGTCAAGCATTTGTTTTACAAAAGCCCTCATATTTAATACGTCAGCGTCAGCACTCATTGAACCGTACAAATTCCAATCAAACGCTTCGTCTACTTTTTGTTCCAATTCATCATCAGATAGTGGCTGCCTTTTTCTCATTACCATTGGCGTCAAGTAAAGATTCGATTCGTGCGCCAAGTGATTGCGTCGAACCTTCATCCAGTCAGCCCAACTCTGAAATCTCTTTCGTGCATAAACATCTGCCAGTGTTTTTCTCTTTACGCCAAGTCGTTGAATAAAATCCACTTTCTCTATACCGTAACTTTGAAATCTTCCGAAATTAAGCTCGTACATATTATTAAGAAGGCGAGCAATAATATCCATTGTGCTACAAATGAAGAACGAGTAATTCGTCAAATGGTATGTAAGCTCAAACGAGAAGTCATTATTTTTATTACTGGCACGGTAGGCTCTACGCTTAAGCTGCATGTAGAAATATAGTTGCTCACGAGCGTGTTCGGCGTGCATGACTTTATTCGCAAACGCACGCACAAACTCCATTTGCTGTGGTGTGTACTTCTTTTCCTGTCCAACACCAATTAAGCTGAAGGCTTTTTTGCTCGTTCCCGGTCTATGAGCATACTTATAAATCCATTGTATATTCCAGACAGGTTCTGTAAGCATCCACGCTATTGAGCGACCCGTCAAATAAGATTCAATTTGTGTAATTAGTTCCTTATCTACTGTTGAAAATGCGAAGGAATCCTTTTCCCTAAATCTATCTTTGGGCGTGAATGTGCCGTCAGGGTCATGGATAAGGTCAATGTTATTTACCGTTGCAAACTCCAACACAGTTTCCTTATTAGCTATATCAAGCAAAATTATCTTTGCGCTGCCACTACTTTGTGTATGGATGTTGTTAATAGTAGTATGAACTTCTATACCCACATCGCTACGCTGAATATCTTCCAGGTAGTCATCGAGCACATCTAGCTTTTGCAAAAGCCCTGTGACGCTTTGACCCAGAAAAAGCACCTGCAACTTAAAAGAGGCATCGACGCCCGCCGAGCAGAGGCGTACATATTTCCTTGAGATATAGGCATATTTTAATGCTACTACGATTTGACTATTTTATGTGATTTTGGCAATAGGAATAGACCTACAGCTTATCAATAAGGCCTTTCTTGGCGCTCTCAAACTCTTTGTCATTCAGAACGCCCTGTTTGTGTAAGCTCGCAAGTTTAGCTATTTCATCAGCGATATTTGTTGATGGTTGCGAAGATACGGGTGCATATTTCGAGTCTTGGATTTTTTGCTTCAACCATTCAATTTGAGGTCGCACTTTATTGTAGAAGCTCTTATCCCAGGGAAGCGTGTTGGACGACTCGTGAGCACTCCTGTCATTGCCAAATGACCACGGGCTGTTTGTTGTCTTACCCGTATAGCTTGCGGTGAGTATCTCCAACACCCCCGTAACGATGCCAGAATTATATTCAATGCCTGTGATGTCACGATACGCAAATGTAGCTGTACGACCGCCACCAAGCGACCCTGCCATAAACGAGGTGCCAAGTCCCTTTTTGATGACCATGCACCTATCGCTAAACGCTGCCAGAACGCCGTTGATGCCGTCGCCAATAATAAACTCTGGCATTTCACCAGGGCGACAGGATTGCTGAACTTCACGGAGTGAGGCGCTATTAACTTTACCAGTTATGAGAGCTTTCCATTCTGCTTCATTAGTTGGTGCTACTTTGATACCAAGTTTTTCTTCGACTTCTGCGATAACGTGCTCTTTCTTTTGCTCGTTGTAGTTTAGTAGCTGCGGTGAACCCGACATTTTCTCGATGACTTTAACAATATTTTCATAATCGTCTTTGATAATTGCTGGCAGTAATTCTTTCGTGTTATTTTTGCGAGTAATATAGAGCTTCGCCCCGGTAAAACTTTTTTCTAAATCGACACTTTTAATATCATCGGCAATAATTTCGTTGAAGAATCCACCCGGCTTACCAATTTTTGAGCTATAGACACATAAAAGCCGCTGATTGGTGAGTACAATGGCGTCGGTAAGAGGCTTAATACGATTAGCCCAAAATACTGCAATAATCTTTTCACCTCCCGGAAGGAGTGGGTTGAGTTCGTTTTCAATTTTTGTAACTAGCTTTTCTTTTACGTTCTTGCCGGTATACGTCATGTCATGCCTTTCTGCATTGATTAGATAACGGCAAACTAAAAAGCTCGCCGCCAGCGATGGTCTTACGACCACCCACGAACCTTTCGGAACGTGACTATCAGGAAATAGGCTCTGACGACGAGCTTTTATTTCCTGATAGATTTTTATAACCATACCTTCTCTTGCGAGTGGCTCTAGGCTATGGCACATTAGTGCTTATTTGTCATTATATAAGATTTTTGCAATAACTGTGAGTTACTGTGGTATCTTCGCTATAATTCTTATATGAAAGCAGAACGGGAAAAACTTGAAAAAGAATATATGACCGATGACACTACACCAGTGTCAGATGATTCGAGAAAAAAGCAAAGGGAGTACGGCTTTTCATCAAACGGCCACTGGTATCGGGCATATGCTTTTTGCGTGTTTAATGACCCTGATTTTCAGGAGGACGTTGCCAAACTGCGAAAAAATCTAGAGGATTTATATTATCCAAAAATATCTCTGGAAACCTCACTTTACGACAGGCATTTATTGTTCGAGGATAAAGAGCTAATCAAGCGAGTTGCCGACAAGTATCTCATAAATCTTAGCGACCTGGGCTTTTACGCTGATGGTTATTTTCATCTGGGCTACACAAACTTTGGCAAAATTCCTTCCATAGATGGTGGTTTTAAGTACATTATGCCCGGAGAAGATGAGGAGAGACCGGTATACGCTATCGGCACACATACGACACTTGAAGATATTCGCAGGGATTGGCCCTATATAAAGAAATGAGGAACTTAAGTTATTTCAAGACCAATGAGGAACGAAGAAAGCGGACGCCAGAAAATCCCGAACTAATTTACGCTGTATTTAAGGCACGTCTTAGAGGAATGACCTATCCTCAAATATTTCGACTCTATTCGGAGGGTGGACTCAAAGATTACTCTGGCAGCCAAAGTCAATTTAGCCACGAAGAGAGTCTTGAACGATACTATAAAAAGTACGAGCCTAAGCCCCAAGCAAACCACATAGCTCCTCTTGGGTAACTCCGAATAGGCAAAACCAGACACTTAAGCCCGCCCTTAAATACGGGCTTATTTTATTGGCTATTCAACCGATGATAAGAGTGGAACGGATAAAAGACCGTCTGACATAACCGTTCCGTCAGGCGGTCTTCCATGTAAAGGACACGGAAATGGAAGCCGATAAAAATGAATATGGCTTTTCAGGAAAATGGTCACCCGAAATCAAGGCTTACGGTTTCACCCAAGTACCAAACCTGCTCCTTGTATGCCAGGGACATTTAGGGCTAACTGACGGTGAAACAATCACGCTATTGCAGCTGCTCACATTTTGGTATCGGAAAGAGAGCCCAGTATACCCCTCGATAAGTCGGATTACGAAACGCTCAAAAAAGGGCTATACGACGACTCAACGAAGGCTGAAATCGCTCGAAGACAAGGGCTTTATTGAAAGAAAGCGAGTAGAGGGAATGTCTACTCGATACGACCTTCGACCATGCGTCGTCAGATTGTATCAGCACCAAAAGATGTGCGAAGAACTTTCTCAAAAACGAGATTCTTCAGGTATCAAAGTTACCAAAGCACCCCTGTCTAAAACTACCGATGAAGAATACGAAACCCCAAGAAGACTATATAAGAACAATGTCCAACATTTTTCAGAGATAGCACAATCACGCTATGGAGGCTCTTCATGACAAAGGAAGCGGCAACCATAGATGAACAAGATGAAAACACTAATGAACAATTAAAAAATCTGTTAGGATTCTTGGATATTCTTATCCAGATTGATTTAGCTAACAGGGGTGATAAATAACTTAAACCATAATATAATATATTTGTAAAGGATAAATAAAATGACCTCTAATAAACAAACTCCAACCACATTACTTGTAGCACGAGTATCAGATGTTGAGCAGCGTAAGGCGTTACCCGCCCAGCAGAAAAGGCTCCTTGACTATGCAAAGAAAAAACGCTGGCAAGAAAAGAAGGATTTTATATACATAGAGTTCGATGAGACAGCGTTCAAGAAAAATCGCAAAACATTTAATGAACTCGTTATTAAGCCTCTTCATGAATCCACTAAGCCCTCCATTGTTGTATTCGATAAAATTGACCGCTTTAGCCGTGATTCTTCATCTGATGAAAAAGCTGCATTGATACGCCTCTGCGAACTGGGAAAGCTGGAAATGCACTTTCCTAGCGACAATCTCTTCTTTCATAAAAACTCACCAGCATCGGATAAGTTTCGGCTCGACATCGGCGTATCGTTAGCAGCCTTTTATTCAGCGTCAATTCGTGACAATGTTAAGCGGCGTTTTGAAGAGATGCTTTCTAAAGGCATATGGGTGCATAGAGCTCCAATCGGATATAAAAATATAGCAATGCAAACCGATATTCTATCCCGACCCATCAAGGATATTGTAGTCGATGAGCATAGGGCTCATTATGTAGTCCGAGCCTTTGAACTGCGAGCTCAAGGTATGCCCTACGATATGATTGCTAAAGAGCTCGTAAAGGCTGGATATACAAGCCGTAAAACGGGCCAAACCAAACTTACAAAAGCGATGGTTGAGAAAATGATGAACAATAAGTTCTACTATGGCGTAATGACGCACAACGGCCAGGAGTATAAGCATAAATATAAGCCTCTCATTGACCGTGCCTTGTTTAATCGCTGCCAGCTAGTGAAGGATAAAAGAAAATCCATGAAGACGAAATGGGATAGTCTGGACTTTAACTTCAATGACATCGTGCGATGCGGAAAGTGTGGACGTTCAATCAGCTCATTCAGGTCAAAGCAGTGGGTTTATCTAAAATGTGCCAACCCTCAATGCGATAATCCAAATACAGCCGAATCACTCGTGCTAGGCTCTATTGAGGCTCTTATAAAGGATATTACTCTCCCGGAAGGGCTTGTCGATAAGGTCGTAGATGAACTGAAAAAGAACCACGACGACCAACAGCTTTACTATGCACAATCTATCGAATCAGTTCGCCAAGAATACGACAATATAGATAAGAAAATTGAGAATTGGTTTGAGCGGTTGGTTGATGACAGGATTAGTCCCGAAAAGCACGATAAAATCGTCGAAGCGTTAACCCAGCGACAGGAGCAACTTAATGACCAGCTCGATGTTCTAACTAAAGGCAATAAGGACTTTCAAGTTACAGCTTCTTACCTGTTAGATTTAGTAAGCAGGGTTGAGGAGCTCTTCAAACTAGCCGATGACGGTCAGCGTTCTAAGCTCATAGGATTCCTGGTTTCTAACTTGCAATTGAACGATAAAAACCTATCATTTACGATAAATTACCCCTTTAACAAGATAATTGAGACAAAAGAAAAGAGTCAAAATGACTCTGACTCTTCACTTTGGTGCGGGTAAGGAGACTCTAACTCCTGGCCTCATCCTTGGCAAGGATGCGCTCTAACAACTGAGCTATACCCGCTCACTGGTTAAATTATAGCTGAAATAGTGTGTATTTGCAAGAGGAATCCCCGCTGTCGTTGTAGGCTGCGGGGAAAGGTATTTGCTATTTGGTGACGTGGACGGCTACTGTTCCGTCCGGGTTGAAGACTTTGTATTCTTTGAAACGTCCAATCCAGATTCGGCGGCGTTTTCCAGCGTATTTTTCTAGTACTTCGATAGACTTTCCGCAGGTGATGAGGATGATTGGTTCGCTAATGCGGGGATTGAAGCGATCACGCTCGTCGATGCCTGATACGGTAAATGTCAACTTGTAGGGATGAATATTGGGCGAATAGAGCTTTATGTTTGGATCGTCTACATTCATTGCAATGACCGCAGGAGCGAGTAGCTTGCGCAGCATAAGCATCACCTTTTCCTTGTGCAATTACCAGTATTATTTAAACAATTTTTTATTTTTATGTCAAATAACCATGGAGATAGACGATTACTGTTGAACTTCGCCATACGAACATGTATAGTGCGATAGGTTTATCACCCAACACGAAAGTGCGGAGTATGAGTCAACGCTTTCCGGCGGTCGAAAAAATCGATCCAATCCTAAAGCCCGGAACCCTATTGGTCGACTACGTTGTCGTGGCACAACTAGGACGATACTTTAACGCAAAACATAAGGTCGCTGTCGAAAAGACTCTACGTAGTAGGATCGACAATATTCGCAAGGTAACGATAAAAAGCGGTACCGCCGAGGCGAAATCTAGGCTGGTTGTCGCTATCGATCCGTCAGACTCGATGGCACCTGGCGGAAGCTTCGTCATTCACGACACACTCCAAGAGCTATTTCAGCCACAGGTACCTTTTGTAGCAGTTGCTGTTATGAGGTCTTCTATTCTCGAAAGAGGAGATTTCGACCTAGGTATCCAGATACTTGGGAATCCAAGTGGAGAGACTCTTAGCCAGCTTGAAGTAGAGATTCTCACCACTCCGCATACAAAGGCAGTTCGGCGTGACCCGAGAGACTCTCGGCACCTTATTGCTACTTTGGGTGGACCATGCAGCAAGGATCTGCTTGATGAATATCGCAATGCGCTCATAGCGTATGCGGGTATTGCGGCGACGATTATGGTGAATACAAAGCGCTGATATGAAAAATCCGCCGTACCGAACTGCTTGTAACAGGTTCGGTACGGCGGCTATTTAATTGGTTTTCCACGCCTCGTGAGCGTAGTAATCATAAATCACAGGGTCCATCACCGTGCTGATTGTGGTGTTGGCTGTTTCGAACTGACCTTGGTTAAAGATCAGTGCGCGAGTCAAACCGGCAGCGGTGACCATTTCTGTTGGGACGTCGAACGATTCCATGGTGTCGACACGCTCGTAGAGCTCGTCGGCAGGAAGCGACTTCGACCCTATAACCCATCCCCAATCCCCAAAGCTGGGCACGTTGTCGTGGTAGGGCAGGGTATTGAGCCCGGCCGCTGCCATGGTGCGCATAATGCACAGGAACGTTTCTTTGGCATGATAGGGCGACGTGGCCTGCACGGTCACGATACCGTCGGGCGACAGCGCCTCGCCAACCTTGGTGTAGAATTCCTGCGAATACAGCTTGGCAAGTTCCACCGAGTTGGGGTCGGGAAGATCCACGATGATCACGTCGTAGTAACCGCCGGCCGTCGAAATGAACTTGTCGGCGTCGATGGTGTACACGTTAACCGTGGCAACCTTTTCCAGCACCGGTTCGATGGCGCACTGACCGGTCGTGCCTTGAGCGGACACTTCTTCGCAGGTCACCTGGCTTTCTCCGGTATCCACCAGTACATCTTGTGTCCCGGTGGTAGTGATACCGCTGTTGAGCGCGGCATCTTCGAGGTTGCTGTGCACGCGGGCGTCTGCAAAAGCGTTGTTGTTGAGTTCTCGCAGAATTTCGTTGGTGCTGGCAATTTCGATCATGCCCGGGTCGAGGTCGACGAGGGTAATATCTTGCACGTCGTCGTACTTGAGCACTTCGCGCAGCGCCAGGCCGTCACCGCCACCCAGAATCAGCACTCGCTCACGCGAAGCGGCCATTTCCATAGCGGGGTGCACCAGGTACTCGTGGTAAATACGCTCGTCGGAGCTGGCAAACTGCTTGTTGCCGTTGAGGAACAGTTCGTAGTTGTAACTCAGTGGGTCGGACGGGTGCGGTCCCTGCGTCATGACGATATCCTGATACAGGGTCGTCTCGTGTAGGACGATCGGATCGTCGTAGAGCTTTTGCGTGAGCATCTTTTCGAGCGAGCCCGAATGCGTGGCGCCAAAAGTTGTACCCACGCCCACAACAACGGTGAGCGCTACGAGTACAGCTTTGGAAATACGCCCGTGCAGCATTTTTCGCTGCCAGAAAAACCACAGAGCAGTGATTACAACGATCATGTTGAGTGAGGCGATACAGAAACTAATGTTGGTGATCGCAACACCGAACTTGAGCATCAGAGTCCACGCCGTCAAGCCCACAACTGCGCCAAAGAGGTCGAGTGACCACGTATTGGCGATGTTGTGGCTAAGGTCCTTGGCAAACTTTTCGTTGATCCGCATGATCAGCGGAATTTCAATGCCGATTAGAAGGCCGACGATCGCCGCGTACAAATAACTGAGCGCACTGAAGCTATCGGGTGAAATGGTGAAGAGCCACTGTAGTGTCAGCGGAGCGAATCCGCCAATAACCACAAGTAGTAGTTCGACTCCAATAAACCACTCGACCAACCGGTCGTTACGCAGTCGTGACTGAAATAGGCAAACGATACCCATAACGAGCACCATGATGCCCATAATGACGCTAAGCTGCAAGATTGCATCGCCGATAAGATAGGCGTTGGTCGTGCCGATGATGTATTCATAGGACATTCCCGCAGCACCAGTGAGGAGTGCGAAAAGGCCGAACATGGCTCTGATGTAGAACCGCGTATGGCGATTCATGTCGAGCGAGAGGGAAGACATGCGAATCTCCTTTCGGGGATAGACGAATTGTGAAAGAACGTTTGTCAAGGCGTGCCGGTTTTGCCAGTTTGCCTTGATAGAAGTGGGTCTTGACTGCAAAGCGCAAGCCAAGACCCGTGTAGGTGTACCTTATTTAATTAAACATAGAAGAAGATCAGACCGCTTGTGGCGATGCTGAGTACGATAGTGACGAGGCCGACGGTAACCGACTTCGCCATGTTGCCGTGGTGGCCTTCGTGCGTGGAGCGGTTGCTCCGCAGCAAAAGAGCCAACAGAACTCGGCCGAGTGCCACAACCACGATACCGATACCGGCCGCCTCGAAGTACGACACGAAGTCGCCCAGCCATCCGGTGAAGTCACCGATGATCGACGAGAACAGCACAATACCCATGCCGAGCAGCAGCGAGCCAGCGTCGATTGCCGCGGGCATGGAACCCTTGCCAATCTCGGCGTCGATGTTGCAGCGGGTCTTCCAGCACGTGGCGTAAACGAAATACACCGCCGCTAGCGTGAACAGACCAGTGCCACTGAACGCTGCCGCGCTCAGCCAGCCACCAACCCAGCTAAGACCGCCACCCGCAAAGCTCGCGCACATAATCAACCCGAGGGCGATATACGCGCAGGCTTCCACAAACGCGACGGCTTTGTTGCCTTCGTTGATGGCCTTGTTGTTGTCCACCTTCCACAAGATGGCCTTGTCGAACAGAAAGTTCGCAAAAGCGAACGTCACAATCACGACAAGCGTGTCGAGCCCAAACATGAGCAGGTCGGTTCGGAATGCTTCGTCACTCATGATGAGAGATCCGAGCATGGCGATCGCACAGCCCGCCCAAGCAAAGATATACTTGATGCGAGCGGCGGGATTACCCTTGAAGCTCACGCGGTTTGACGGCGTGATTTTGTTGTGGACCCACCCAAATACCGGCAGCAGCAGAATCGCCGCTGCGAAGTAATAGGGCAGAAGAGCCGTGTTGACAAGCCCGTTCATTACTTACCTCCTCCACCAGGGCCGCCACCGCGTGACCACGGGCCAGCACCTCGAACTGATGTACCGTACACGTTGTTCGAATAGTAGTAGCTATCCGCGAAGCGCGATGACACAAGCGGTGCGTACATACCGTAACGCGGCTCGTTTTCACGACCGGCGTAGTACGGCTTGTTCTGGTAGCGGTAATCGCTGTTCCAGGTGTTGTACTCACTGCGGTAGTGCCACGGGTCTGTGCCGCCGATCAGCATTCCAAAAAGGAACCACGTCGCGGCGTCGTTGAACTGCCAGTACTCGTTACCGTAACTGTCAGTCGCCCAGGCACCCGTAGAGGTATCGCCAACATAGGCCATACCGGGGGGTGACCCCTCGGTATTAGCCTGGTCAGCGAACTGCCCCTTAGCCTTAGAGAAGGTATCCATACCGATAAGCTCGGCATTGAGCTCGTCCACCTCGATCCAGTACTTGCCTTCGGCAAGGTCTTCTGCATCGGTATTGAGCTTGTCGCAGTAGTTGTCCTCTGCGGCCGGCATACCCGACATGTCAACCACGCCGTCGCGAACGACGTACACCTGATGGCAGTAAATGTCCTCGATCTCGTCCAGGTAGAATTCGGCGTTGCTGTCACTGTCGTCCCATTTGGGGCTACGAGTGTCAATGCCGAGTGCTTCCCAGTCGTCCTTGTCGATCTTGTCGGTTTCAAAGCCGCTGCTCAGCCAGCCGTCGCTGTCGCGCGCAAGCACGTCGTCGGGGCTAAACTGAGCAAGACGGTCCACGAGCTCCTGATCGCTGATTTCCACCGGGTCGTAGCTGTAGTCATTCTCTGACGAATATTCGCAGCTTTCACACCACGACGTTCGCCAAATATAGATCAGGCTAATGACCTGAATATCAACCAGTGTGTGCGTTTCCCGCACATCCAGGTCGGCCAGCTGCGCTTCAAGTTCCGGCGTCTTCTCGTGGAAGGCGCTGGCGCTCGTTGCGACAGTCGTGGCGTGGGTGGTCATGAGAGCGTAGTTCGGCGAGCCGTTTCCAGCCTCGCTGGCCAACTGCTCGTTCGCCTCAGTAGCGCCCGAGTGCCAGTCAACGAACGGCTGGAACTTTTCGTCGATTGCCGCGGCGTTGTCGCTGTAGGTTTCCTTGGCAACCGCCACATCCGCTTCAAGCGGCGTGTAGGCTGCGTTCAGGTCTTCCAGCGTCGATGCGGCAGAAGCCACCGTCCCGTCGGGGTCGGCCTTGGTGGCAACCACTTTGTCCGCCCACAAGGCGGGGTCGGCAGTATACACCTTGGCTTCTTCCACGAGGGCAGCGGCCGATTCAACGGCGTCTTCGAGGTCACCCTGCTTGGTTTCCTCGTAGTTGTCGAGAAGCGGCTTGATCGTGTCGTCGTAGATGCCCTGAGCTTCGTCGAGTGTGTTGCTCGCGCGGCCAAAGTAGTCCGCGTGCTGCTCTTCTTCAGAGTAATCCAGCATAAAGGAATACTCGTTCTGTTCCAGCAGCTCGGCGTAGTCAGACTTGGCCGTCTTGTTCGCTTCGCGAGCCTGTTCGATCGCCTCGGGCAAGCTGTTGGCGGATTCTTCCAGATTCTTGGGCGGACTAGCAGAGCACGCGGCGAGTGTCGCCAGGACAGCGAGGGCTGAAAGCCCCGCCAGCCATCGACGGATGGTGCTGGTTTCCATTGTTCACCTCATTCTTCGTGAGTGTCAGACATGTTGCGGTAAGTACCAGCGCATGTCCTGGATAAGCGTGACCGGTCAGAAAAACCAACTGGTCGTTTTCTTCAAAACCAACGATCACCGTAATGGGGGTGACCGCCAGCGTTCCCTTTTCGAACTTGCAAATGAGTCCGAAGGGCAGGGTTTGAGCTAGCCAAACGAGGTTGTCGAGCTCTTTCGGCTGATCGGCACTCCACTTGATTTGCTTTGCTTCAAACCCGTACTGAACGCCGGGAATCGACCGACGAATCGGGAGACCCTCGAGTTCATCAAGGTTATAACAAGGCGTACCGGGGAGTTCCGTGCAGGCGAATACTTCGTGAAAACCGCGAAAACTCAGTACATGGCTTGCGCCAATGATCGAGGCGGTGACTTGGAGGCGTCCGTTAAAAAACGAACCCTCTCGGCGCTTGTAGACGGTCAGCTGTTCAGGATCGAACGGACCAGTTACAAGAGACAAGCGGATATCGCTTGGCTGTTGTTCCACGTAGGGCTGCATGCACTATCACATACTCCTTCCATGTTAATGTTCGCGCCGACCCTGGTGGATCGGCGGTCTGCGTCGGAAGATACCGATATATTTTAGTATTTTTATAAAGAATTGTCAACATATGTGTAGACCCCGGTATTATACCGGGGTCGCTCGAGGCCTATGGATTCGTTTGCTGTGTATTCAGCGCAGGCGGCAACTCAATGCCATTCGCATTCGCGATCCCTTCTAGGAGTTGCTCGACACGCTCGAGCCGTGCTTTATTTTCCTCAAGAAGCGCCTCGTTTCTCTCCTGCTCTTCGTGGGTGAACTCGTTCTTGTTCTGAATGACGTCGGTCAGTAGGTTAACGGCAATGAGCGGAATCATGCCGTAAACCCAGAAGTGCTGAAAGATGGTTGCGACGATGCGACCCACGGTAGTAACCGGAGAAAGGTCGCCGTAGCCGACGGTAAGAGCGGTAACAACTGCCCACCAGAGGCCGTCTCCAAACGAAGTGCCTTCGATCAAGGCATAGGCGGTACCGCCGACGAACAAGCTCACCACGTAAATGGCGAGGATGGTTGTAATACTGTTCGCGACACGGATAATACCGCGCTTGAGCTTTTGACTAGCACGCTTCAATCGCTTCACTGCTACCTCCTCAGTGTTGTAGTTGGGCGATAATTTATATTATAACATAAAATTTTATAAAAATCTATGATCGACGTGCGCGCCACGTGTAATATGCCAAGGCGACAAGAGGTGGTAAGAGGTAGAGTGGTGCTGCGGCCCAAGCAAAATGCTCGACAATATAAGTGATCCATGCCGGGGCTTTATCGACAGCTGGTTGGTAAATGTGAAGAATGTATTCTTGAATAAGCTTGGGAATAAGGAGCACGGCCGTGACGGTAATAACAACCCAGCGAGAAGTAAATAGTATGTCTTTTTTGGAAAGGTACACATAAAGCAGATAAAACACAAAAAACGGTTCAAAAAAGTTTGGAAATACCATAAGTAGCCAACGCTGGTCGGCCAAGAGCACCAAAAGTACGCCTAGAACGCGCCATGCGTATACGCCTAGGGCAATCTTGCGGGCAAGGCCGTCTTTCCAGCGCAGCACGGTAATGGCGGCGAAACTCAGATAGTAAGTGTCGAGTAATTTATCGAGCTGTTGGTAGCTTTCGCTCGTGCCCATAAAGGAATAGTCGGCAACATCTACCGCGGCGCACAGTAGGGTGCCTATAAGTGGAAAGCGCAAGATTAATAGCGGCAAGCCAAGTCGCAGGCATAGTACGAATACTGCCAGTTCATCCATAAGCGCTATTATACGCGACTTGTAAAGATCGCAAAATGCTACAATACAGTTAGTAATGAGTGAGAAACTGCCGATTATCCGAATTAAAAATGCCTGGTTACTGCGCGAAAATGTGTCGGTATATTTGCATGAGCTTTGGAATAAGGGCGAAAGTATGATGAACTACGAGCAAACCGACCATATCGTCCAGCGGTATCAGGATGCATGGACGCCGTATGAACGGAAGATACTACAGGCAATGACAGATATTCTGGGATTGCAGTTTCGACAAAACTATGTTGATGTTTATATTGCACCATGGTTTTATGCGTTTAGTGATCCGATGGTGATTGGGGTAGGTTACGAGCCTGATCGGTTTGTTGATGTACTGACGCATGAACTTATCCATCGGTTGCTGACCGATAATACGAAAATACCATACGAGATAAATATGTTTCATGAGTGGAAAAAGATTTTTGGAGACGATCATTTGCATGTAACAACGGTTCATATTCCTGTTCATGCAGTGCATACGGCAGTCTATCTTGATTACTTAAAAGAGCCGCAGCGACTGGAGCGCGATAAAGCGATGGATAAAAAGTATAGCGGTGAAGGATACGTAAAGTCATGGGAATATGTGCGTAAGCAAGGATATAATAAGCTTATTGAAGAGCTAAAAGCGTCGTATGAGGATTTAGTGCAAAAGAACGCCAAGTAAAATGCCTGCCCCGAAATCGAGGACAGGCGATGTGCTCTTGCCAATACAATTTCAATTTCCCAGCTATTGATAGTCCGCGGAAAATCGCAGAGACGACGTAGCTGTTGAATAACGTTTGGCGATGGAGTGAGCTTCTTGCCGGGTACAGTTTCAAGCTTACTCAAGATCTGATCACGCATTTCACTCTGCTGCAACGTCCAGCCTCGGGTTGTCATTTTCTTCCCTTCGTTGAGCTTGTCGTTACTACTGTAGTATAAACGATAAATGAAAAGCCCGCCACTGGTAGTCAGTGGCGGGCGGGGGTTAGTGCCTCTGGGCAATCTGGCAAACTTGCTTTGCCAGCGCCAGCGCTTCACGCAGAGCGGTCTTAAGCGTCCCAACCTCCTCCTTAAGCTTCTCGACAGTCTCGCTGGATTCAGCGAGCTCTCGCTTGAGCTCAGCGTTCTCTTCTTTGAGTCGCTCTTCGGCCGTCTTCGCGTGGGTGACCTCAACCACCTGCAGTTTGTACGGGTCGTTGGGTTGCCCGCGAGAAATGAACACCTCGCCCTTTTGGAGCACCGCTTTCAGCGAGGTGAGGTCGATCTTAGCCTGCGGGTTAAGCCTCCACCACGATGCACCCTCCGAGTCTTTTTCGACAAAACTCGCTGCATCCATAGCCTTGAGGCAAGCCATGACGAAGCTGGTGTGTTTGGTTGAAGGCAGCGTGCTGCTAACAAGGGTTGTCGCCTTGAGCTGCACGTGACCCGCGGCGTTTCTCTCTACGCTCTTCGCAGCAGTCATCAGCAAGCTGTAGGCATTCCGGCAGACCTCGAGTAGTTGCTTTGTTTGCTCATTTGCAGGGATAGTACCCATGCTAAGCTCCTTTCGGTTGGAAGCGGAACAATGAACGATTTATATTATAACATTAGATATGAAAAATACAATATCTATATGGAAAACCCGCCTCTGTAGGAGGCGGGGTGTGGATCTTAGCGTACCTGTGATGCAGAGATGATCAGAACGGCTCGTCCACTATTGTTACGCTTGGTCGAAATATACTCCGCTTGCTCCAAATCATTAATGATATTCTGAAGTTCTTCAAGGGTGACGGGCGACTTGATAGTTGCACTTCCACCCGCCCGAAGAAGTATTATTGCAAGTTGACGATTGCGGAGACAAGCATCCAAAAAGGCTGTCGTTTCGGGGAAGCCGCAGTAGCCAAAGAGCAGCTGTTCTGCTGTGTGCTCACTTGTACTTCTGACAGGGCCACGGCTCACGATAGTCTCGAGTACCCACACCGCCAAGCTTTGTCTGCGGTTCTCGATAGGTGTCATCGGTAACTCCGTTCTCTGGGGTGGCTAAAACAGTTTATATCATACCATATAATAATATTTAGTAAATCGCTTTCTTGCGAGGCAGGAGTAAGCTATAGTAGACGTAAGTATGTTCAAAAACTTCATCCAGAAAAAACTCGAAAAATACGTCGTTAAATATTTCAAAAAACATCCAGAGGTCAAGCTGGTGGTTGTCGCTGGCAGTGTAGGTAAAACCAGTACCAAGCAGGCGATTGCCACGGTGCTTGCGCAAAAATACCGCGTGGGCTTGCATCAGGGTAACCACAATACGCATATGAGCGCTCCTCTGGCGATTTTAGGTATTCAGTATCCCGACGATGTTCGCAGTATTGGAGCATGGCTATCGGTATTCCGGGCGGCCCGCAAGCGAATCAAGTGGCCGAGCGGCGTTGATGTGATTGTGGCCGAACTTGGTACCGACCAACCGGGTGATATTGCTCATTTTGGCACGTATCTTAAGCCGGATATTGGGGTGATAACGGCGGTCACTGAAGAGCATATGGTCGCTTTTTCTACCCTCGAAACAGTAGCCCAGGAAGAACTAGAAGTAGCCAATTTTTCAAAACTTGCCATTATCAACCGCGACGATATTGACGAGCGGTTTGCTGAGTTCTTGAAAAATCCAAACATCGACACCTATGGCACCACAGGTGCGGCTGAGTATCGGTTTGAGATTGATGATTTTACGGTAGAGAATGGTTACAAAGGCGAGGTAATCACGCCTGAATTCGACCAGCCGTTCGGGGCAACTATAAAGGTACTGGGCGAGCATAGCCTGCGGCCGCCAATGGGCGCTGTGGCTGTGGCAGTGAAACTTGGACTGAGTCCACAGGAGATTGCAGCGGGCCTAGCGACGATCCGACCGGTTGCTGGTCGTATGAATATACTGCATGGTATCGACAACTTCATGGTGATCGACGATACGTATAATGCGAGTCCACTAGCGGTAGAATCAGCCTTGCAGGCGCTCTATAGCTTGCAAGTGCCTCAGCGTGTTGCGGTTTTGGGCAGCATGAATGAACTTGGCGCAGGTTCGGCGAGCGAACACGAAAAGATTGGCAATTTATGTGATCCAAGCTTGCTCGCTTGGGTGATTACGGTTGGTGACGAGGCTGAAAAATATCTTGCCCCGGCAGCTAAACTACGTGGTTGCCAGGTAAAAAGCTTTAAAAACGCTGTCGATGCCGGTGCTTTTGCGAGGAGCGTGCTTGAAGACGGCGCTGCAATACTCGTAAAAGGCTCGCAAGACGGCGTATTTACCGAAGAAGTGGTGAAGCTTTTGGTGGTGACCGACGATTACAGTCAGCTGGTTCGCCAATCTCCGCAGTGGATGAAAATCAAGGAAAAATTCTTTTCAAAATTTCAGTAAATTTTCAAAAACTTGCACACACTTCTATGAAATAACATAGCTACCTCTGTGGTGTATAATTTGGTATACTAGTAGCCATGAAGCGCTACAACCCGACCGAAATCGAACAGAAATGGCAAGAAAAATGGGAGCAAAACGGCACCTATGAAGTGGATCTTGCCGACCATTCCAAGCCAAAGTATTACGGGTTTAGTATGCTGCCGGGTATTACCGGTGCCGGGATTCACGTTGGCCATGGCCGTACGTATCAGTTTAGTGATATCAAGGTGCGCGCCAAACGCCAGCAAGGGTTTAATGCGTATAGCCCTATCGGTTGGGATTCTTTCGGGTTGCCGGTAGAAAATTATGCGATTAAAGTCGGCAAAAAACCGCGTGAGGCCCACGACGAAGCGCTGGTAAACTTCAAACGCCAGCTGAAGCGCTTGGGGTACAGTTACGACTGGAGTAAAGAAATCAGCACGGCCGACCCTAGCTATTACAAGTGGACACAGTGGATTTTCAACAAATTATTTGAGCATGGTCTCGCGTATCAAAAAGAAAGCCCGCAGTGGTGGTGCGAAACCGACCAAACGGTGCTTGCCAACGAGCAAGTAGAGGGCGGCAAATGTTGGCGCTGCGGCAATCCAGTCAGCAAGCGCAACCTAAAGCAATGGTTCTTCAAGATTACCGAATACGCCGACGAAATGCTTGAGGCAACCGACGAACTAAACTGGACTGAATCAGTACGTACCATGCAAAAGAACTGGATTGGCCGTTCGCAAGGTGCCGAGATTGAATTCCAGCTGGCTGGCCGCGACGACCTGCTGACTGTCTTTACCACTCGTCCGGATACGCTGTTTGGCGCGACGTTTATGGTAATTGCGCCCGAACATCCGCTAGCTAAAAGCTTGGCAAATGACGAAACGCGTGAAATGGTCGAGGCCTATATTGCCGAAGCGGCGCGAAAGAGCGAAGTTGAGCGCATGAATGAAAAACGTGAAAAAACCGGTGTATTAAGTGGTAGCTATGCTATCAACCCGGCAACTGGCGCGCAAATTCCTATCTGGATTGCCGACTATGTACTAGCGGGCTATGGCACCGGCGCAATTATGGCGGTGCCAGCACACGACGAACGCGACGGCGCGTTTGCAGAGAAATTCAATCTGCCAATTATTGAAGTGGTTGAAAAGCCAAATCATGACGAAACTGGGCTGTATCACGGCGAAGGTGTACTGGTAAATAGCGGCCAGTTTGATGGCATGCGCAGTGAACAAGCGCGCGAGGAAATAGTGGCATGGTTGGAAGAACAAGGCATTGGCAAAAGCAAAGTCACCTATAAAATGCGCGACTGGCTCATTAGCCGCCAGCGCTACTGGGGTGCGCCGATCCCTGTCGTGCATTGTGAAAGAGACGGCGCCGTGGTGGTGCCAGAAGATCAGCTGCCCGTGGAACTGCCTGATGTTGACGATTTCAAACCAAAAGGCGGTGCAACCAGCGTGCTGGCTACGCTTGATGACTGGGTGAATACTACCTGTCCAAAATGTGGCGGCCCCGCAAAGCGCGAAACCGACACTATGGACGGCTACGCATGTAGTAGCTGGTATTTCCTGCGCTACATCGATCCATTCAACGACGAACAGGCTTGGAATCCGGAAACAGAAGCTTTTTGGGGGCCGGTTGATTTCTATAATGGTGCCGACCACGCAGTGGCGCACTTGTTATATTCACGGTTTTGGATGCGGTTCTTCTATAAGCTCGGCCTGGTTTCCACGCCCGAACCGTTCAAACGCATGATGTACAACGCCCACATCATGGCGTCGGACGGCCGCAAAATGAGCAAATCGCTCGGCAACGTAGTTGATCCGCTTGAGATTATGAATAGCGGCTATGGTGCTGATTCACTGCGCGTTTACGAAATGTTTATCGCACCCTACGACATGGAAGCGCCCTGGGATACACGCGGTGTGCCGGGGGCATATCGCTTCCTAAATCGTGTGTGGACATTGGTGCAGGAGTACCTTGAGGCTGATGAAAAGCAACTCGATGAAAAAACGAGTGAAGAACTTCTGAAAACTGCGCACTATACAGCGAAAAAAGTCACCGAAGATATCGAAGACGAAAAATTCAACACTGCGGTTGCGGCCATGATGGAAGCGGTGAATGCCTACTACAAACTAAAAGAGAGCGGTCAATTTGGCAAAGGCGGCGAGTGGCAGTTTGCGCTGGAATCATTACTGCAGGTACTGGCGCCGTTTGCTCCGCATATTACCGAAGAACTCTGGCAGCAACTGGGACATGAAACGACGGTTCATGTCGATAGTTGGCCACAGTGGAACGAAAAGTATTTGGTAACGAGTACAATGACAGTGATCGTGCAGGTAAATGGAAAACTGCGCGCCAAACTTACTATTCCTGCGGAGACGAGCGAAGAAGACGTTAAAGCCCAGGCGCTCGCGCAGCCAAACGTGCAGACTTTTGTGGGCGAAAAACAACCTGCCAAAGTGGTGTACATCCCCGGTCGGTTGGTGAATATTGTCGTGAAGGACGCCTAAAAGATAAGCCCGCCCTAGACTATGTCGAAGGGCGGGTGTAGGAGGATGACTCGATCGTTATATTAGATAGGCAGTGCCCGTATATACGAAGTCTTCAGGGCCGGGTTATGCGCGACTTCGATCTTGCCAGACTGCTGCAGTATCTCTAGAGCGTCTGCAAGCTCTTCTTCCGAGACCGGTTTTGTCGCCTCATCTCCAAGCATCTCGAGTCGTTCAAATTTCTCAGGGTCGGTTTTCTTGAGGTAGCCAACCACACGCTTTGAATCGGGAAACTCACAGAGATGGTAGAGCTTGTAGAATGCGTTTTCATTCACATCGCCTTCTACTGTATGGCCGGGCTTGACCCACAGCATGCCCCAAACGAATTCGCAGATTTCTGGTCTTCGGATGAGATCGTTGAGTGACATCTCTAACTCCTTGTCGTAGGAATACGATCAAGAGAGATTATAGCATAGAGAAAATATGACGCAACTATGTGCTACTGTGTGTGGCTAATCAAACTTGCCAGCCTCAACGCGCATACGAATTTCTTCGGCGATCATTTTGGCGTGGCGTTTTTCATCTTTTAATATCTCTTTAAGTGCTGGCGTGCTGTGGCACTGAGCTTTTTCGGCATCTTCAATGCAGACATGCTCGAGCTGCCATGCAATCGAAAGTTTTTGTTGCAATAGCTTGACTAGGTCATAGTTTATGTTTTTCATTGCTGGTTCTGAGTTCGTTTCGTCGTGCATTACACCCTCCTTTACGCGTTACCATATCCAGTATAGCGACTTTCTGGTACATTAAAACCATGTACAAGCAAATACTACATACGCTTTTACATCGTCCTCGGCAGGCCAACAAGTACGACTTTGGCCATGTGCTGGTGATAGGTGGATCACCTGGGATGGTAGGAGCGCCGTATCTGGCGGGAATGGCAGCACTGCGTAGTGGAGCAGGGCTGGTGACAGTTGCTTCGACCACCGACGTAATCGAGACGCTTGAACAGCGCACCGTCGAGCTGTTAACACTTCGTCTGCCGAAAGATGCGCATGAGGCCGCCGAAAGAGTTGAAGTGTATATAAAGCGGCGTCATGTGTCGGTGGTGGCAATCGGACCGGGTATGACCCCGGAATTTGCTATGCTTGCGCGGGAGATTGTTGGCAAAATAGACTTGCCCGTTGTGTGTGACGCGAGTTCGGTGGGTGTTTTTAAAAATCATCTTGAGTTGTTGAAAAAGGCAAAAAATGATGTGTTTTTAACACCGCACGACGGCGAATTCCGTACTTTGGCGGGTTTTGAACTGCCACATAGTGGCGTGGAACGTCAAGAAATAATCCAGAATTTTGCGGAGCAATATGGAGTTGTGCTAGTGGCGAAAGGCCATCCAACACTTGTTGCAGCGCCTAACGGTAGAGTGTACGCCAATACAACGGGCAGTCCAGCACTTGCGACGGCTGGAACAGGCGATGTGCTTACCGGTATACTCGCCGCCTTGGTAGCGCAACGTGTGTCCGCTTTTCAGACGGCAGAATTGGCTGTGTATCTGCACGGCCTAGCAGGCGACTTGGCAGAAAAAGAAAAAACTGAGCCTGGCGTGATAGCCAGCGACGTTATTGACAAAATACCCGCTGCATTGCAAAAAATGAGTAGGAAAGCTTGAGAAATAGTAAAAACTCCGGTATACTATAGGGTAAGTTTATTATACCAAAAGCCCGATAAAGGAGATCTTTTCATGGCACAACCAAAGAAACAAAGTAGCCCTCGCAAAACCGGCCTTCGCCGTAGTCACTTGCTTATTAAGCTTGCACGCCGCGTCAACGCGAAATCACCTGTAAAAGCGCACACCACCAAGCGCGAAACCGGCAAAAAGAAAGCTTAGCTTTCGATTCTTAGTAGAAATAAATTCTAAACGAAGGAAAGAACCGAACCTATGGCCTCTAATCGCCACCTTGGACGCATCGTTGCTCTGCAAAGCCTTTACGAATACGAATTTCGCAAAGGTTCCGAAGATTCGTCTGTTGATATTGATGAAATTCTCGACCGTAATCTTGAGCGATACGAATCGGCGATTGAAGACAAAGAATTTGTAGCTGGTTTGGTAAAGGGTGTGATTGCACAGCAAGTGCAGCTGGACGAAAAAATTCAGCCAATGGCACCCGACTGGCCGATCGAACAGATCGCAAGAGTTGACCGTACAATTTTGCGTATGGGTCTTTACGAACTGCTAGAACTCGCCGACCAAGTTCCGCCCAAAGTTGCTATCAACGAAGCGGTCGAACTGGCCAAAGCGTTTGGTTCTGATAACTCGAGCAAGTTTATCAACGGAGTGCTGGGCACTGCGTATCGAACTCTTGTAGAAGGGAAATCAGATAATGCAGAAGAATCCAAAGTTTGAACACTTCAAAAAGTATTTTAAGCGACCAAAGTCGTCTATTCAAGAAATAGTTCGTGAACCGACGGCTGGTGGGATTGTTTTTCGCCGCAATCAGGCCGATCAAATAGAGATTTTATTGATTCAAGACGCGAAAAACCGCTGGACGATTCCGAAAGGTCATATCGAAGAAGGCGAAACGGCGCAGCAAACAGCCAAACGCGAAATTGGCGAAGAGGCTGGCCTGAGTGATGTTGATATGTTGGGGTGGCTTGGAAAAATCCATTTTCGTTACCGCCGAGTTGACCGTCTGGTGCTTATGACGACGCAAATTTACCTAGTGCGCGCCAAAGGCGACACCAACGCGATTCAAAAAGAAGAATGGATGAACGGGATCAAATGGTTTCCGTTTCACGAAGCCCTTGATATGATCGAATATGAAGACATTGGCAAGCTAATGCTTTTGGCTATGAAAAAAATACGACAGGAGAAATTATGAGTGGAATGCCCACGGCTCCGTATCAAGAATTCGCCCGCGAAAAACTAGGGTTTGAGTTTGAAAATATTGATTATTTGATTACTGCCCTCACACACCGCAGCTATGTGAACGAGCACAAAAAGAGCGTGAGTGAGCACAATGAACGGCTTGAATTTTTGGGTGACGCCGTACTTGAACTAGTGGTGACCGATTTTTTGTACCGCAACTATAGCGAGCCAGAAGGAATTTTAACCAGCTGGCGCGCAGCGCTCGTGCGAACCGAAAGTATTGGTGCGGCTGGCGAACGCCTAGGCTACGAACCATTAGTGCGCATGAGTCGAGGCGAAAAGCATGGTTCTACTCGGGCGCGGCAACAGATCTTGGCTAATGCGTTTGAGGCGGTTATTGGTGCAGTTTACTTGGAAAAGGGCTACGAGGCGGCTGAAAGGTTTATTGAAGAGAATATTCTTTCCAAACTCGAAGATATTTTAGCAAGTGGCAGTTGGCGCGACGCCAAATCACACCTCCAAGAAGTATCGCAGCGTATGGATGGCCACACCCCACTCTACAAAGTACTGAGCGAGGAAGGGCCCGACCACGATAAGGTATTTACCCTAGGGGTGTATGTTGGCACGAAGCTGATGGGCAAGGGTACTGGCCACAGCAAGCAAGTAGCGCAGCAGCAGGCGGCACGTATGGCGCTAGAAGCCTACAAGAAACGCACGAAAACAGATTGACGCTACGCAATAAGTAGTGTAAAATAGGTCAAAGATAGTAAAAAACTAGCTAAAAGAGTGAAGTAAAGGAAGATAATTATTTATGCTCGCAATTCGTTTGCAACGTTTGGGTCGTAAAGGCTACCCAGTGTACCGCCTAGCTGTACAAGAATCACAGCGCCACCCTTCAAGCGGCCGCGTGGTTGCCTATGTTGGTAGCTACAACCCGCACACCAAAGAAGCTAATGTTCAGGTTGAAGCTGCGCAGAAATATTTGGACAACGGTGCTCAGCCAACTCCTCGTGTGGTAAAACTACTCAAAGACGCTGGCGTGAAACTACCTAAATGGGTGAAAGAACCAGAAACTGGCAAGCAGAAGTCAATCAAAAACGTTGAAAAACTTCGCAAGAACCAGCCAAAAGAAGAGATCAGCGAAGTAACAGAAGAGACTCCCGCTGAGGAAGCTCCTGCACAAGAAAACGCAGAATAGATCTTCTCTCGAATAAAAAGCCGCCTCGAAAAGGGCGGTTTTTTTATATGTAATGAATTTATATCTCAATAGTTAAAGATCCCCGATATACCAAATTGGCATATCGGGGATGACTAGGGCTAGCCTAGGCTAGCTGACGGACTGGAGCTGCTCCTCCTGCTTCCTGCGGGCGCGGGAAGCGGCGACCTGCTTGTCGAAGCGCAGCAGGAACCAGGGCTTCTGCGTGCCGGGGAGCTGGAGCGCCATGTAGTGGCGCGGGTTGCCCACCCGGATGCGGTAGGTGGCGACGAAGCGGTAGATCACGTCGCCGAGCGCGGTCGAGTTGGCTCGGTGCAGGTGGTCTCCGGCGATCGTGAGCGACATCGGCGAGTTCTCGTAGACGAGCGCCCGCGCGAACTGGTTCACCTTCTCGCGGAGCTCGGGGCTCCAGCGCTTCTTGGTGGCCCGCTGGTTGAGCTGCTCGGTGAAGGCCTGCATGAAGGCGTCCGCCGTGGTGATGCGTCCCTGGTTCGGCTGGCTGTCGGCCGGGCGAGTGGTGTCGCTCGGGCGGTTGGTCAGTCGGACGGGGGTCGTGGGTCGCGGCGTCTGGCGCTGCGGAGCGGAGAAGCAGTTGTTCTTGCCGTTCGCGGCGCCGGTCACCGGCTTCTTGCCCTTCTTCCGGGCGACGGGCTTGTCACCGGGCTTGATCCCGCGGCGGACCTTCTTGCGGTTCTCCACTTTGGGGCTCTTTCCCTGCTTGACGGCCATTAGAGGCTCCTCTCACTAAAAGGTGCAATCCGTCGGATTGACTTCCGGAATGGAAGTTTTTCTATATTAGCACAAATACATTTTTTTGTCAATATCTCCTTTCTAGAAATAACACGAAATGCTTGTGATAACTCACAGCATGGTATAATAAAATAGATTACTGCTAAGAGACAGTATGTCTGACATGGAGGGTGTAAAAGGATGTCAACAATGCCAACAATAGATCAGCAATTTGTAGAATATATAGTAAAATCTTTAGTCGGTCGTCCAGATGACGTTGTTGTAGAGCGCGTTATCGACGAGAAAGGAGTTCTGCTTACATTAACAGTTCATCCGGATGATTTGGGGCGGGTAATCGGAAAACGCGGAGTAACGGCACAGAGTTTGCGAACGCTTTTGCGGGCGCTTGGCACCAAAAATGACGCTCGCTATAACCTAAAGATTGTCAATAACGATGAAGATCGTGAAAACTATACTATCCCATCAGAAGAAGACGAGCGCGAGCCTGTGAAAAACTTATCAGATGACCTTGTGGAAAACGAGTCTGAACATACGCAAAAGACGCGAAAAGAGCTTGCAGAACTCGACGACCTTGATATATAATCATAAACAGTTCATATGACACATGAACTGCGAGAAAGCTCTATGCGAGCAACAAAACATATTTGTTGAGAGCCTTGTATGTGTCACGAAAGAACCCGCCTGTAAAAGGGCGGGTTTCGTGATTGTAAACGAAGTTACTGTACTAAAAAGAAGATTGCGCCGGTAATAAGGCCACCGACAATAAAAATAGTCAAAACAACTAGCCCGGCAGCGCCGTAATGCTTAGCGTTTTTTTGTGGCGTGTATGCTTGCTGCTCGGGAACACTTGAGGTAGGCTGGAGTGGTTGACTATCTTGCTCGGTGTCGTTGGGGGCGTTGGCGATTGGCGGGTTAATAAGGTGATTGGTGGCAATCTGCTCGTCGGGTACATCGTCGACAACAACGCGGGTATGAATAGGGTCGAGCGTTAGTTTTTTACTTTCGGCAAGCCGACGATCTTCGTCGGTAATAGGGCGGGGGTCGTTTTCGTTCATATGTTTGATTGTAACGCAGTCAACTTGGCGCGTAAATGATTATGCGGCAGGTTGACTGCCCGAGTTCTCCCAAGCAGTCGCTATGCGATGTGTGCTAGGTGACCGCTCTCGGGCGGCGGTATGGGTGGTTTTTTAGGATTTGTTTGCCTTTCGAACCTTAAGGTATCGGAGGAAGGCAGAGGTTTGGAGGCTTGCCCCCATCCCTATGAGACCTGCGCCAATGCCACTACCGAGGGTAGAATTGGTGCTGGCATTGAGGATGAAGCCGATGAGGACGAGGCAGCTAGCCCCAAGCCCGACGATCAAGATGAAAGTGATCCCTGTTTTGGGTGCTTCATCTTTTGGGTCGTTTT
>Ga0105032_100019_pt1 | contig 45067 bp, 59 predicted proteins | sample RS_126metaG_FD_91481 | JGI IMG/M metagenome (GOLD analysis project Ga0105032, IMG submission 91481) | Switchgrass associated microbial communities from Austin, Texas, USA, to study host-microbe interactions - RS_126 metaG | ecosystem: Host-associated > Plants > Roots > Rhizosphere | place: USA... | reverse complement strand
GGCATTTTCGAGGCTCCCGAGGTGTGGGAAACCACGGTCGGCTTTGTCTGGAAATGGGGCCACGAGGAATTGCTGCCCCGGATGCGGGCACTCACCAACACGCCGGAATATCATTTGCGCGAGGACGACACGAGCGAAGATTTCGTGACCGGCGATCACTGTCAATTCTGTCCCGTCATGCTTAGCTGCCCCAAGATGCAGGCAGCTTATGCGCAATACGCGGACGCAAGCGAGGATTTTGTCACCATGCTCACCAACGGAGAACTGGACGACCTTTATGCGCAGCGGGAAAATGTCCGCCGCTTCATGACGGCCCTGGAAAACACCGTGCGCGCTCGCATGATCGCAACACCGGGTGTTATCAAGAGCGCCAAGCTCGTCGAGAAGAAAGTCGCCCGCGTGTGGAAGCCCGGCGCTCAAGCAGCGCTGCTCGAAGCTTTCGGCGAAAAGGCATGGCAGCCGAGGGAAATCATCTCCCCTGCGGGCGCCGAGAAGCTTTCCAGCCGTGGCAAGGAACTGGCGCTGGAATATGGCTACAAGCCTGAAAGCGCTGGCCTCACTATCGCACCCTTGTCGGATCCTCGTGCCGAGGCTAAGCCTCGGACCAACGCGATGGTCTTTGAAGGCCATGCGCAGGAGCCCGAGGCATTGGGCTTTTAGGAATTCCCTCGCGCCGGGGAGGTCGGCGCAAACCATGTCGAAACCAAGACGCATTGAAAGGAACTGAAAATGGCCGAGACGTATCGCTACACGCTTATCAAGCCCGCCCGCCTTCTCTTCTCGTCGATCACGGCGAAGTCGGCTGCCAAACTGGACAACGGCCAGCAGGCAACGCCGAAGTTCTCCGGGACGTTCGGGATCGAGAAGGAAGATTTCGACGCTATCGTGGAAATCATGGTCCGGGCGCTCAAGGCCGAGCTTGGCTCGTTCTCGGGCAATCCCGGCGACTACTATCTGGCGTGCATGTCCGGCAAGACCGCCGGCACGCGGGCGATCCAGACTGCGGAATTGAAGGCCGCAGGCAAGGGCGCCGACGAAGCGTTCAAGATCAAGGAAAAGGCCCAAAAGCGGGCCGAGCTTTATGCTCCCTACGCAGGGATCATCTCGGCGTCGAGCCAGTATGAAATCGAGCTTGCACGGCTCGAAGCTGGCAAGATTGTCGATATCCCGGCCGAAGAGCACGCTCGGGCGCAGGCGGGCAAAGACCTGTTCTACTCTGGCGCCTATGTCGTCCCGGCAATCGCCCTCAAGGCGTTTCGTCGCAAGACGCTGGACGCAAAGGACGGCGTGACGGCATATCTGCAAAACTGTCTCTATGTCCGCAAGGGCGAGCGCATCGCCGGGGCCGGCGGGCCGGGCAATAACGAGGTGTTCGGCAATTTTGCCGGCTACTCGGATTATGATCCGACCGCGATGGCGCCGAGCAACGAGGACGACGAGATTCCGTTCTGATCGGCGCCGGTTAGAGCGGATAGAGGGGCCGGCTCTCCCACGGCTGGTCGGTCCCTCGCCTCATAGGAGAACAGTCATGGACCGCTATTGGGAGAAGCCCGAATATCGGGCGCTGCTAGAGCAATGGAAAGACGCCCGCCTCGTCGGGATCATCGTCCGTGAGGGGTGCAAGACCCTCGAAGAATTCTGCCAGAAATTCGACACGCGCGAGATGCTGCGCATCCCCAACTGCGGGGAAGGCACCGTCAAGCTGGTGATCGCCCTGGCTGGCGCACACGATATTCCCCTCGTGATCGTCCCGAAGCCAGTGCCAGCCGTCCGTGGTCGCGCGCCGGTCTATGCCGACATGAACGGGCTTTTCCTCTACTCGAACCATCACTGCGCCGTCCCCGGCGTGACGCTCAAGATTGGCTCGAAGGACCATGGTCGCCGCGTGTTGCTTTCGCCCGACGAAACCTACCGCCTCGCCTGCAAGCTCATGAGCTATGCGCGCGGCGGGGAGACAGAGACGGTGGAGCGCTTCATATGACGACCGTCGCCGAGAAAGCCGACTATGTGCGGCAGGAGATGCGCAAGCCGGCTGGCGACCATCATTGCCACTGGCCCGGCTGCACGGCGAAAGTCCCGGCCGCGCTATGGGGCTGCAAGAAACACTGGATGATGCTGCCGCCTCGGCTGCGTGGGAAAATTTGGGTGAATTTTTCGCCCGGACAGGAAATCGCCAAGACGCCGAGCCGCAACTACGTCGAGACGGCCATGGTGGTCCGGGACTGGATTTACGACAATTATCCAGCGACACGGCCGAGCCCGCCGGATCCGAAATGGGAGTATGACCTATGACCGTGCTCGATCTCGAAGAAACCCCCGATGTTTTCACGGTCGATATCGTGCCTTATTCGGTCAACGGCCCGTTCTCCGGGGAAATGTCCACGATCTACGTCCAGCGCAACGGTGAGCAAATTAGCTGGTGGCCGAAACTCGGCCCGTGGGAGCGCTCGGAAACGCACGCAGCGAGGCTCGTCGGGCTATGAGGTATGTCGTCGCCGACTTCGAGACAGCGAGCCGGGCGGACTTGCAGAAAATCGGGGCGTGGAAATACGCCGCCGACATGACCACGTTTATCCTGTGCCTCGCACTCAAGGTCGTCGTGGACAAGCGGCCGGAAAAGGCTCGCGTGCTCGGCGAGAAGGCACTGCACAGGCTCGACGCCGAGCTTCTGGAATTGTGCAATGATCCCACGGTAATTTTCGTGGCCCACAACGCTGGCTTCGAGCAGGCAATGTGGAAATTCCACATGGTCCCGATGGGTTATCCGGAATTGCCGCCCGAGCGCTGGCACGACACGATGGCCGTTGCCGGCATGAAAGCCCTGCCCCTCGGGCTCGATGCCCTCGTCACGGCGCTGGAACTGCCCGTCAAGAAAGATATGGACGGGCATCGGCACATGCTCATCATGTGCAAGCCGGATCGCCTTGGCGGCTGGTCGCACCATAACGAATTCAACCTCCAACGGCTCTACGACTATTGCATTGGCGACGTGGAGGCCCAATACGGCGTCTATGTCACCTTGCAGGGCCTCGGCCCCTCGGAGCGGCACACATGGATCGTCGATCAGAAATTCAACCAACGGGGAATTCGGATCGACAAGGAATTCGTCAACGCCTGCATTGACGTGCTCGATCAAGTCCGCGTGCCGATGACCGAGCGCTTCCGTGAATTGACGGGACTCAATCCGACGCAGCGGGAAAAGGTGCTCAATTGGGTCAATGACGAAGGCGTGCCGCTCGGCGATATGCGGAAGGCCACGCTCGACGCGATCCTAGACCCGGACGACGAATTCGACCTGGGCGACTTCACCGAGGCGCTGCCTTACCATGTCCACGAAGCCTTGACCCTGCGGCGCTCACTCGCCTCGTCCAGCGTCGCCAAGCTGCAACGGATGCTCCAATGCGCCAGTGACACCGATCATCGCGTGCGCTACGCAACGCAGTATCACGGCGCCCGTACCGGCCGCGACGCTGGCAGGCTCATCCAAATCCAGAATTACCCGCGTGGCGAAATCGGCGACCGGCAGGGCTTGACGGCCGAAATTCTCGCCGACGCGATCCTCACGCGCGACGTGGACCATATCCGCGAGCTTTGGGGGCCGGATATTTTCACGGCGATCATCTCGTCCCTGCGGTCCTGCATCGTGCCCGAGTCCGGTAAGGTGATCGTCGCGGGCGACTATGCAGCCGTGGAAGCTCGCAACCTCCTATCCATGGCCGGGCAGCACGACCGCGTCGAGCAGATGCACACCGGCCTTGACGTTTATTCCGAAACTGCCTCGCTGATCTACAAGCGGCCGATCAACCGCAAAGACCCGTCTATGCAGAAAGAGGGGCAAATCGGAAAGAACACCTTCCTCGGCTCGGGATACGGCCTTGGTCCCGTAGGTTTCCGTGCGCGCTTTGCGCCCAAGGAAAGCATTGATCTAGCCATGCTCGCTATCAACACCTACCGGCAGGAAATCGCGCCGATGGTGCCGAAATTCTGGTATGGGCTTTGGCAGGCGTCGGTGGACGCGGTTTGGTGCTCGCACTCAAAAACCTACAGCTATCAGGGGATCGAGTTTCGGAAAGAGGCGAACGACTTCCTCTCAATGCGCCTGCCGTCCGGCCGCAAGCTCTGGTATCACCGGCCGCGCAAAGACACGACCTTCAATCCCAACACCGGGCAGGAGCATCCCTCGTGGACCTTCATGTCCTACCAAGGCAAGAAATTCCGCCGTCACCTCGCATGGCACGGCATGATTACCGCCGACTGCATCCAAGGCTCCGCGCGCTGCCTCATGGTTGCTGCTGCGAAGAAAGCCGAGAGCGCCGGCCTGTTCGGAATTTTCAAGGTCCACGATGAATTGGTGTTCGAGGAAAAGGATCGGCCCGACCTTGTGCAAATCGTCACGCAAATCATGGAGGATATCGACGATTGGGCACGCGAGCGGAAATTCCGCGTCAAGGCGGAAGTCGAGAGCATGGTGAGGTATAAGAAATAATGCCCTGCACGCCGTTTACGACACCCGAGGGTGGCCGTGGTATCATCTGCTCGCGCACGCAGCGCTGCAAGTGCGGCCGGCGCTCAACGAAGCTCTGCGACTGGAAAGTTCCCGGTGGCACATGCGATGCTCCCCTATGCGAACGCTGCACGACTGTCCCGGCACCGGAAAAAGACCTGTGCCCCAAGCACGCGGCTGAATGGGCAAAACGCAATGGCGGCTAGGCCGGGAAATTCCTACGCAGCCGGACGGAAGGGAAAAACTCCCTTGCAGCGCTTCGCCGAGAAATGCGCGTTCGATCCCTATACCGGCTGCGTCATGTGGATCGGCGGAACCACGTCCGGCCACGGCAAGAATGCTCGATACGGCACCTTTTGGGATGGCAAGCGCTGGTTCGCACACCGATGGTCCGCCTTCCATATCCACGGGCTCGATATCAACGGCCTGCCCGTGGGGCACTGCTGCCCGGCCGGCCCGCATACGCTGTGCGTCGAACACCTCGCCGGCATGACCTATGCCGAGAACAACGAAATGATAAAGACAAATCCCGGCCGCTGCGATCAGGATTTGGCAACCAAGCAATATTGGCTGCTGGTGGAAAAGGGTGTTGAGCGCTATGAGGAAGTTGAGCGCGCTTTGTCGGACGTGCCGTTTTTCGATCCCCCGCAATGGTTGCGGCCGTTTTTAATCAGGGAGGCCACCGATGACTGCCCATTCTAAATGGCATAAAATCAAGATCACTGCATGGCCCGGCGGTGGCGCGCCGCCGAAAAATGCGGTATGGGTAAATCTACCTTGCGGCTGCAAAAAGAACAGGTTGACGGGAGAAGTCCGAGATGATTATCGCGGGAATTGACCCTGGCAAGACGGGAGCCCTAGCAATCATTTCTGGACAGCATGTCGAATTCTATGACGTACCTCGCGTCGAAGTCGGCGGGAAGGACGTGCCGGCATGGGGGCAGTGGCACACGGAATGGAGCAATGCCCTAGAATTCGCCTGCGTCGATATCGTCATGATCGAGCTAGTCACGGCCGGGCAGAACGGCGTCAAGCAGGGCGTCCAGAGCATGTTCAATTTCGGCGGGACGCTGCGCTTTGCTCACGCCATCGCACTTGGCATCCGACCAAGGCCGCGCGTGGAATTCGTGACGCCGGCTGTGTGGAAGGCGAAGCTCAAGCTGCTGAATTCAGGGAAGGGTGCCAGCCGCGAGCGGTGCCGGACGATCTATCCGACCACGGCTGCGTCACTGGCTAGGGTGAAGGATGACGGTCGCGCCGAGGCAGCGTTGATCGCCCACTATGGCCGCGAATTCCTCTAGGGTCCGCAGTATCCGGCCGGGACTTTCAAGCCGAGATCGACGGCCCATTTGCACACGCGGGCGTTCTGCTTCCAGCCGGCACGCCCCCAAATCAGGACCGCGTCGCGCCAATCGGCCTCGGCCTTCTCCCCGGCCGGTCCCGGCTCTAGCGCTGCGGCCGGATATACCGGCTCGGGCTGATATTTGAGATCAGCGACACTCGGGAAGGTTTTTTGTGTCTCTACCCTGCTGGCGCATGATTGCGCAGCCACGGCGACGGCGAGCATCATCGCTGCCCTTAGCATCCTTGACGGCATCGGCTAATTCCTTCTGCTGCTGATCGAGCGTGCGTGCATCCTCGATCCGAAATGTGGCACTATTCTCGTGCGCGGCGCCTTGCTCCTGCTGCACGACGATCTCGCGCCCCTGCTGCTTGACAACCTCACCGGATTTCCCGGACTGCTTGCCCTGGCAAAAGGCCAGCGAGAGCAGCGCGACGATCAGCACGGCGCCGCCGATGGCGAACCACCACTTAGCGGGAATTGGAGGCATCGGTGTTCTCCTGCGGCTGCGGGTCCGTGGGGACCGGATTTGCCGGCGTGTTCGTAATTTCCGTCCGCGACGTGCCGGAATTCTTCGTGAACCACGCCGCCATGGCGAGGCCGATCAGCCCTTGAACGATGATTGCCTGTGAGAGCGTCTTGAAGAGGTCGTTGTCCGCAAGGGTGCGATCCTTGGCGAGCATATCGAGCACCCAATAGGTCAACAGGAAAATCCCCGCGCCAGCGACGCCGGATGGGGAAATTCGCGCAAGCTGCTTATCAAGGAACTGCCAGATATTCACGGCGCGATATTCTCCGGACGCTGGCCTTCGGCTTTCATCGCAAACAGCTTTGCGCAGCACTCGGCCTTGGTGATTTCGCCGTCTTTGTCGATATCCAGGCCGGCGTTTTGCCGGTAGGTCGTCGGACGGGTATCCTTATCCCATAGGACATATTCGAGCGGCTGTCCAACCGCCTTGGGCCAGAGGATTGCCATGTAGAGGTCGCCGAGATCCTTGAGCTTGCCCTTGTAGGGGCGGAAATACTTCTCCACCCAATCGAGTTGCTGCACGGCCGTCATGGCGGCGAGCGCGGCCGTGGTCGTCCCGAGGCCTTGCGCAGTCGTCGGCATGAACTGGATGAGCCCTGTAGCCCCGCTGCCGGCCGCATTCTTGACTGAGGGGGAGAAGGTGCGGCCAGATTCCCACGCCATGCACGTCATGAGGTCCGACACGTCCACTCCGATATTCGCCGCGACGCCACGCACACGGGCGCGGAATTCGGGGGAAACGCGGTTGCCCCACGCCATCGGCACTTTGGGGGCCGTGGGATCGACGCGGACGGGATGCAGGATCGCGTTGACGGCATCAACCTGCGCTTGCGTCAACGAGCCAGCGCGCTCCCGCAGCGCGTCGAAAATTTCCTTATCCGTCAGCATTTCCCATTCCTTTTTCGATATCGTCGATTTTCCGCTCGTCGAATTTACCCTTTGCCATTTGGCGCTGGACTTCGTTAGCAATCGTGCCCTTAGCCTCGTTGAGTCTCTTCATGCGGTTAAGAAAGGCGCGGGCGTTGCGTTCGGCTGTGTCCCGGTCGTCGGAAAAAAGCAGTGCTTCGAGATGATCGAGTGCTTGCTGGAAATGGTAAAAATGCTGCTCCATGGCGCGGAGCTTCCGCACCTCGTCGCGCAAATCCTCCACTTCAACACGCGCACTTGCCATTTCCTGCCGGGCACTTGCCAAAAGCTCGAACGTCAATTCGTCGCGGTGAATTTCCACCTTCGCGTGACTATCCAATTTCTGCTGCGCACGCTTCTCCCGGTAGAGCCATGCTTGCGCTCCCCAAGCGACTGCGGCGGAAATTACTGCGAACGGGGCAACGCCTAGCCAATCCATCACGACACCTTTGCGATATAGTCCTGCGTCTCGCCGGGAAGCGAGTCCTGCCAGTCATCGCCCATGGAAAGCGCGTCGTCAACGCGCCCCATGCCGGCATTATACGCTGCAAGCGCCTTTTCCACGTCGCCGTCATAGCGGCGCAGCAGCATCGAGAGATAGGCGATCCCGAGCAGTCGGTTGTAGGTCGCATCGTTGTGGTATGCTTCCTCGTCCCACGGCACACCGGCAAGCTCGGCAGCCTCGGGCGCAGTGTCCGGCATAACTTGCATGACGCCAACGGCGCCAGCACTGGACACCGCCGACTGATCGCCGCCGCTCTCCTGACCCTCCACGCGGTCGATAAGGTCCAGAAGCTCCGGATCCTCGGTGTCATAGACGTGCTGCAAATCCTCGGCGTAGGGGCTCTCCGATCCTTGGTCGTCCGGCTGCTGATCGCCGGCCGGCTGCTCGGGAAGCTGCATGTTGCCTGGCATGTCCTCGGGTGCCAGCGGTGCGAGGTCCGTGGGATCGCCGGCAGCCTGTCCAAGCTGCCCGGCCCGCGCACCAGCGACGAGGGCGACACCAAGCTCGCGAAGAGCCTGCTTGCCGCTGTCTCCTGCATTGTTGAGGAATTTCATCGCCTGCGCGATTTTTCCCGGATCCTGGGAGAAAAGACCATCCACGATTTGAGCCGACTGCTTCTCGGGCAGCGTCGTCATGAGGCGCGAAATGCGGCCAAGCGACCAAAGCCGCGTCGCCGGCAACGCACCGGGAGAAATCGAGATGAGCGAGCGCGCAATATCGGACAGGCCCAATTCCTCGTTGGAATTGACCGGCACGTCCTTCGTGAGCCCGGCGAGGTTCCGGGCGCTCTCTCCCTGCGCACGAGCCGCGTCCGCAATGCGCGCGCCCTCGTCGCTGCCGAGATTTTCGCTAATCGCCGCCTGCCGCGACGGATTGGCCGCGATTTCGTCCACGGCGCGCAAGCTGGTGCTTGGCGACTGCATCACGTCGCGTTCGAGGCGTGCAGCTTGGCCTAGAGCGCGCCCCGTGGTGCCCTCCGGTGTGTCGTAAGCCTGCCGCACGCCCCGCGCCGCTGCACGGTCCCCCACGGGCACGTCGCCGCGCTGGCGCGTCCGTCCGCCCTCGGCCATGCCCTCCATCATGCGCGAGCGACTGGCGAAGGCGCTGCTCATCTGCTCGGCCGCTGCCGCTGCGTCGGCGGGTAGTTGCTCTTGGAGGTGATTGATCGCACGCTGCGCCACACGGCCCTCGATCCCGCCGCGCGTCACGTCATCGCGAAGATCGGAAATCATGTCGGTGATATCGCGCACCGTAACATTCTCGCCGAGCTTGCGCACGCCGGCCACGGAGCGAAGCACACTTGCCACCTCGGGATCGGCCGCTTCCTCAATCACGCTGCCGGCCTTTTTCCCCGGCACAAGCTTGACAGGCAGGAGGTCCGCGAATTTCTCCGCAACCACATTGTCGTCGAAGGGCGCCATGATATTGCGTGCCTCGTCCGCCCGAACGGCTTCGAGGTCCACGGGCGACCGTGCCGCACGATTAGCCAGCGCCAATTCCTCGGGCGTTGCAACGGTGCCAGCGCCCTGGCGCGACGATGCAAGATCCCCCGCGATGCCAGCCACACGGCGGCGCTGTGCCGGCTCGATAATTTCGCCCGTCCGGCGGGCCATCTCGGGACCGATATTCGAGCCCCGCTCTTGCACGAGCGCCGCGACTTTTTCACGCGACCGGGCGGGCATGAGCGAAATCGCCTTTTTCATCGCCTCGCGATCTTCCAGCGGCAGAAGCTCGAACACCGTAGGCTCGGCACCCGTGCGCTTCCGATAGGCTGCGGCCTTCTCCGTCAATTCCTCTGCGGTCGTGGTCGTGTAGCGCCGCAGGATCGACGCGGCGGACGAGCGGCCGAGGAAATCCATGACCGGGCGCCCGAGGAAGCCGATGGCCTTCGCGCCACCAGAAAACGCAGTCGCACCGCCAGCGCCATAGGCGGCGCCACGGGTCACGTCGCTGTCCTCACCGAGCGCCTGTGCGCCACCGCCCGCTGCACCCGCCGTCGCGATTTTCGCCACATTGGAGAGTTTTTTGCCTTTTTCGAGCGTCATGAGGGATTGCAGGAAATTCCCTGCGCGCTGCGCAATAGGAGCGCCTGCCCGGCGCAGTCGATCAGCCCCCGCGCCGAGCAGCTTCCCCGCGCCCCGACCGCCGGCAATACCCCCGACGATTTGACCGCCGATATTACCCGTGGTCGAAAGCTCAAGCTCTGCGTCCGTCTTGGCTCGCACAGCATCCAGCGTCTCATCGTAGGAGAGATCGCCGGCATTTCCGGTGTAGTAGAGGCCAGCCGCACCGAGCCGTTCGGGAATTCCGAACAGGGACCGGCGCACGCCTGCCGCGAACGAAAGCGCGCTGTCCGGCGTACCTGCGCGGCGCTCGTCCGCGACGGCCTCGCGCGCTACCCGGCGGATTTCGTCACGGCGTGTCGTGAGTGGCGCCATGCCGGCAATCTTGCGGATAGCTGCCATCCGGGGGTCGGCATTGAAGCGGGCAAGCGCCGCCGACTTCTGATCTTCCGTTGCGTCGGGTCCGAGGCGCCGCATAATGGACGCCTGTGCGTTGCGGAGCACGCTCGCCGCCTTATCCTTGGGCACACCCTTCCAGCGCTCGGAATAGACGGCGGACGGGTCCGGGGCCTTGGCAGGCGCCACGGCTCGACGATTGGCTGCGGGAACGGCAGGAGCGCCGCCACCGCCTGCTTCGGGAAACTGTGCGAGCACCTGCTGCTGCACTTGATCCTGCGTCGCGCCGGCCGGCCCGTCGATACGATAGGTTTTCCCGTTGGGGGCCTTGATCGAATAAGTCGGCATTTAATTCCCCACGACCGTAGCTTTTCCCCATCCGCCGCCACCGCCCGATGAGCGACGCGGAGCGGCGCGAGGCACAATGCGGCGACGCGGCGCGGAGCCACCCGAAGGGGCCTCGCTACCGCCGGCAGTCAGTTGCTCGATACGGTCCTCAAAGCCCTTGATCGCACGCAGCGCCGAATTGTAGTCCGTCGCGCTGGCGATGGTCTTTTTCCACGTCTCAAGTTCCTTCGCCGCGTCGATATTCTTGCCGCCGAGCGAGAGCCCGCCGAGCAGCGGCAACAGGGCGGAAATTCCCTGCGTCGTGATCCGGTCGAAATCTTGCCGAGCGGAAAAACCCTCGGGGTTTGTGATGCGCTCAAGGCCCGGCACATTCTGCATGGCCCACGCACCGACGCGACCTTCGGCCGACTGTCCGGGCGCGTTCATGCTGCCAGCATTCTTCATGCGCTCCACGGCGTCGCGGAGATCGTTGATGATCGGCACCGCAGCCTCGGCAGCCTGGACACGGCCTTGTTCGGCCGCTGCCGCCTTGGCATCCGGCTTAACCTGCGGATTGCGGAATTTATATTCGTTGAAACCCTGCCGGCGCATGGCGAGCGAAATCTGCGCCTGCTGATAGGGTGTCATGCCCTCCCCGCCCTTGCCGCTGGCGATGCCGGACAGATATTTTTCCGCAAGCTCGGGACTGTTCTTTTTCAGAAGCTCATAGACCTGCAATTCCTTCGCCTGCGAGCCCTGCCGCTGCGTCGGATCGAGCGCGCCCGCCAGCCCCGTCAAGGTGCCCTCGGGATCCTTGGCAAGCTGCTCGCCGATGATCTTCGTGCGCTCGGGATCGAGGCCGAGCATCTGTGCCATTTGGGGCCATGCGGCGGCGAGGCCGGCTGGACCGCTCCGGGCGTTGATCGCCGCGAGGCCACGTACGGCCTGCCCCATGATAGCGCGCTGCCGGTCGTCTAGGCCGTTCGTCGCTTCGGTGCTGCCGGCCGCGACTTGCTGTTCGAGCAGCGTTTTCTTGAGCCCTTCGAGGTCGATCCCGCGCGCACGATCTTCCTTTGCGAGTGCACGGTCCTCGCGCGCATCCAAGGTCGGCTGATAGAGAGCTTCCGCGCCGCCGACGCGCGCCAGCACGTCCGAAATCCGGCCCACGGTATCGAGCACGCTGCGGCGCTCGCGGGGCTGCCGGCTATCAGGCGCCGGGGGAGTTTCTGCGACGGGTGCCGGCACTGGTGCATCGGGCGTTGCTCCTGCTTGCTGCATGATATTGGCGGGCGGTGCCTGCGGCGCTGCCATGGGATCGGTCATGGGCTGCGCGTTAAGCAGCGCGGCAAGGGGATTCGAGCCCTCGGGCGCACCGTTGGCGATCCGGTCCAGCACGCCGGGGATGCCGAAATTCGGCTGGCCCACGGTGCCGCCCTGGCCGGTGAGCCACGAGGGGAGCCCCTGCCCAAGCTGTTCGAGAAAATTCGCCATTTACTTGAGCCCTTTGAACGCAAGCGTGATTTCGATGCCAAGCTGGTCGTAATTGACGGTTTTGTACCCGAGCACCGTAGGCCCGAGTGCGGTCGGACAAATGCGTTCGACTTCATCGGCCATAACGCCGAGATGCCGCTGGAAGCCCCATACATAGCGGTAAGTGTAGATCCCAAGATCGTTTGGAAATCTGCCGAGCAACCGAATATCGCGCTTGAGCCGGCGATCCGAGAAAATCGACGCGATGCCACCGATCCCGGAGGCAATGCTGCCAAGGGTGGAAGGTGAGCCGCCTGTGCTGGTGCCCGTCGATTTCTGGCCCGCATTGGACACGATGCCGCCGGCCTGCAAGCCGAGGCCCGAGAGCCCTGCAAGCTGTTGCAGATAATTGTTGGTGAAGCCCTGATTAAGTTCGGCGCCGCGCGACTGTAGCGCCTTGGCTGTGGAGCCGCTGCTGAGCAGTCCCGAGGCGGCGCCCTGGCCCGTCACGCCCTTGGAAAGCTGGCGCATCGCCGGGGCGAAGCCGGCCATCTGCAAATAATTGTTGAACCCGCCCTGCGCTGCCGCAGTATTGCCCTGGCCGGTCAGCAGCGACGACAAGAAATTGTTCGCGCCGACTCCCTGCTGCATCTGCGGTGAATAAGTGCTCGTGAGCAGAGCATTATTCGTGTTTTCGCTCGTCGAGGTGGACGTTGCCGCCTTCGGTTTCAGAAAGCCCATTTTACTTGCCGCCCTTCCACATAATTTGCGAGAGGACGAAAAGCTCGCACTCCCCCTCGGGTGTCGGGCGAAGGCCCGCAGATTTGCCGCCCGCCCATCGTGCCAGCAGCTTCACGTCGCGGCGCTCATCCGGCACGAGGCCGAAGATCAATTCCGCGCCGTGCTGCTCGAACATGATGGCGAAGCTCTCGCGGGCATGGTTGATCGCAGCGCGACCGCCCGAGACGAAAAGAAAATGGACCTGATAGTCATGGTCGCCCTCATGCTCGAACAGAGCGAGGTCGCCATTGGCGAAGAGGATCGCAATATTGTCCTCGTTCGCCAGCCAGTCCTGGCCGCGCACACCTCCGTTGAAGGGTGCTGCGTCGATTGCTTGGATGATGGCTTCGTGCTTGCTCATGGCGCTCGTGGATCCAGATTGGCCTATTTCCCCGTTGGGCCTGTATCTGTTGAGCGCCGAAGCGGCGGGGACGTGCTTTGGATATTCTAGACCGCCGGCCCCGTCAATGAAAAATAATCGACGCTGAACAGTACGGGAGCAACTGTTCGATTATAGTTCACGAAAAGGCCGACACGCTGTGGTGCGTTAGCCATCCAAGCCGTCACAGCTTCGGTAACGACCAAGCGCCAATTTTTTCCGTCAACCGAAACATAGTGCAAAAGATTAGCGCCGACGCGATCCACGCGCAGCCAATTTTGCATGCCTACGCAATTAACTTGAATGGATGAGTTGAAACCCGTCATGCCGTTAAAGCGAGCCCGCTGCAATCGCACCTGTCCATCTGAGGCCCAATCCCACGATACGTTCCGTCCTCCTGTCTGATCGCGCATCAAAAGGCCAAGGAGAGCGAAATTCGTAGGGTCCATTTCCCAATTAAATCGTGCGATCATTGACCAGTCGGCCGCAGGATTTGTGAGCGTTCGGTATGCAAATCTTTGCACGTCACCTGCGACAGGCGTATTTCCGTTCACCAACAAGCCCACATCTGCATCGTCAATGAGTTGCAGTTGATTTGCATCACCAGATTGCAGGGCAAAGCCGCTTGCGACTGGCGGGCTCCAATACCACGGGCGAGCGTAAATCGTCTGCCCGCCTGGACCGCCGATACCGTATAAGGTGATCTTTGTCCCCGCTTTGAATGCGCTGATTGCAGGAAACACTCGAAGTGAAGTAAGCGGACTGTTGCTGCGCCACTCGCCAGAGTATGTTAGTTCTCGTGTGTCGCCATCACGGTTCCAACTATTGCCGTATCCGGTTTTACCGTGGTTTCCCGCAGCATAGTCTCCTATTTGAAAACTACCCGAGGCCCACATATCAGGGAGAGCATTGCCGTTACCTGTCGCCTGCATCCAAACAATTGACGACACGCCCGAACTACGGACACCGGTAAGGCCTCCACCATTGATAAAAAGCTGCTGATGCGCGTAGTTGTTGCCGGTGTCCCCATTGAACTGCAAACTCAAAGCAACGTCATTCCCGCCGCCTTGCATGCCGGCAGTGACGTTTAAAATCAAATCGCGGAAGGTTTGCGGAATATCTGTGATTATAACTTCCGTCTCACCGCCTGCGCAAATGACTTCTTTGATAACATTGCCGGGCCATGTCTTTGGGGCCGGACCACGCCCGTAAAGGGTCGCAACCGTGCCTGCGGCGAAGCTGCCTGCGCTCGGTGTCAAAAGAATTCTGTTAATCGCGGCCGTATCGCGCCACGTCACAGAATATTGACCGTTACCTTGGGTAAAGCCACCCGTACTATATGAAGCATTCCAGTTTGAAAGGACTTGCTTCATAAAACCGGCGCGCGAGTAGTTGCTGATATTAACAACGGCCTGCCCTGCGCGGTTAGCATCTGCCGTCGATCCTGGCAAATTACCAAGATCTCCGGAAGTCTGTGCGGTGTATTGTGAAAAATTAGTGCCCGACGAATAAGAGTGTATCTGCTCACCGTCATAGTTGGCTGCGGTATCCCCATTAAACTGAATTCGTGGGTTGATAAGTGTTGCCGCTTGCGTGCCTCGCCCGAATATGACAAGAACCAAGTCATCGTATTCTTGCGGAATGTTGGTGAAATCAATGTTCGCCGCCGTAGCCGTAAGCTCGAACTGCGCAATCTGTTGCAGCGAGCCGCCGCCCCCTCCGGAAGCCACGTCGCCGGGCACCCAAAGCTGATCGGCGTCATCCCACACTAGGGCCTGCCCATCCGTGGGCGGCGTCGTCTCCGTGTCAACGTCTTGGAGATCGTCCAGCACCGCGTTGAGGGCAATCGTCGGGTCGTCGGCGAGATTTCCGCTTGGGGTGATGGAAATCCCCAAACCTTCCTGCAACTGGTGCGCAGCCATAAAATCGAGAATAAGCTGCTGCGCCTGCTCGGCGGTAATGCCTGCTGTAATGTCGATTTGCCGCTGTTGTGCCCATTTGATAAAATAAATCGTCGGTCGGCCCGTCGCCGGGTCAACGATAGGGAATTGCTGTTCGAGTGGTTGCAGATTACCCGTCATCGTCCGGATCGTTCATTTCGAGTGCGTCGATCCGGGCAATAGCACCATCATCCACGATCTTAAAGAGCCGGCCGGGGGCTCCAATTTGACCAAGGCTCGTCCACGTCAATTCGGGCGTAAATTCGCCTGCCGTGACGGTGATAAGGCCCATGTCGTCGAAGGACTGGCCTGCGTCGTCGGAGATGAGAAGCTGCACGCCTGCGCCGGTATAGGCCGGCTGGCCCATGTCGCTCGTGATGAAGGCGACATAGCAGGGCATCACCTCACGGCCCTTGATCGGATATTGGCCCATGACGATGCGGTCGAAATAAATCTCCTGCGTCGGATTGAGATAATCCGGGTGCTGATCGAACGCCTGCTCGGGATCGAGGAAATAGAGCACGCCCCAAGTGTCGTCGCCCACGACGATATCCGAACCATAGTCCGGCCCGTATTTGCTGCCGCCGATCCAATTCTGCCCGAGATTTGCCCGCCAGAAAGGTTGCCCGAGGTCCGCCCACTCAATCCACTGCTCGGAATAAACGTCATAGACGAGCGTGCCGCGATCACCCAGGCGCAGCACGTAGAAATCATGCCCGTCGAGCGAAAAAGTCCATGCACGAACGCGCGGATTGGCGATGCGACCACGGCCGGCCACGAGCACACGCGCCGCGCTCACGTCAAGCTGCGACGCCTGCCGGAACGTAAGCTGGATCCGTGCCTCGGACGCGAGCATGTTCGCCGTGGGGAAATTGATGGTCGCCATGCCTCGGCCGGCCGACACGAACATATCGGGCGCGGATTGCCGCAGCGTGATAAGGACACGCCCGGCCGAGGAATTCACGTCCGTCATGGTTACGCCGTCCGATCCATCTGCATCTGCACCTCGTCAACCGCGCTCGGAAGCCACGGCGCCGAAGTTTTCGGGTCCGTCTCGAACACGTCGCGCCAGTAGGTGAATGCGACCGTGATCGGGCGATCAGCCCCGAGCACCGTGGCCGGTGTGCCGTCCGGATCGGAAATCAACCCCATTTGCAGGAAACCGTCGCCGCCGTCGCTCTTCGCTGCACGGACCATGGTCATGAGCGCCTTCACGCTCGTCACGTCCGGCGGAAGGTTGCCTACGGTGCAAACATAGGCGTCGGGTGGCGGAAAGGTGGCATTCAGGAAATCCACACCATCATCGGGCGGCGAGTTGTCGAGAATTGCGAAACCCGTCGCTTGTCCGTTGGGTGTCCAGTTGAGGTCGATATCCGCATCCGGCGCAAGGTCATAGACGATCACACTGCCGAGGAAATCGGTGTTGAGCGCGCCGTCGCCATTCCACACGACATAGTCTTTGAGATACATGGTCGTGTCATCGAAATTCGTGCCGGCGAAATAGCTGGAAATCTGATAGGTGGCGCCATGTCCTGCATAGCCAAGGTCGTCGAGATCAATCACCGTCAGGCCCTCGATCCGAAGCTCAAGCCCTCCGTTGCCAGAGGTGTCATACTTGATCTCCCAATGATACCAACCATTCGCGGTCATGACCGGATTCGTAGTCGTTACGCTGCCGCCTGCGAGATCCCCATAGGCTGTGACGCGGCCGGTCGTCTCGATCAGAAAACCAATGAACTGCCCATTACTCGCGTCACGGAACGAAATGACATTTGGCCGGCGATTATCGTCGGAAGGAAGTTCGGAAAGCCACACGCGCCCGCACCAACCGACAATTTCCTGCGCTGCGTCGAGTACGTAGCGGAGCGTCGGCGTCGTCGCATTGGACACCGTAAAAAAGACGCATCGCCCGCCACTTGCATCCGGATCGGCCGTGATCCCGAACGTGGCAAAAGGTTGCGTCGCCTCGGCATAGACGCCGTTGAGCAGCAGGGCCTTGTTGGTCCCATACATGCTGAAATTGTCCATGTGCTCGATAGCCATGCCCGTGCTCCCTACAAAATCTGCGAGGACTGATACTGGATCGCCTCGCGAATGCGCTGCTCAATATCCGGCCGGGAGATTCGCTTCGGCCCGCCGGAAATCTGAAAGACCGCGCCCTCATTATCGACGATTATCATACTGTCCTTGACTTGGACAGCCGTGCCTTCCCAAGCACCGCGGTCAAAGACGACGCCCTGCATCCGAAGCGTCGGCTGATCGAGGTTACCGGTGAAATACCACACCTCGGTCGTGTTCGAGCCCGGCAGCCAATATTGGTCGCCAAACACGATGACGCCGTAGATCGGGTCCGGTGCGCGCTCGGCCGTGGCGAAGTCCAACGGGTCGATTGTCGTCTCGCCAGGATTGATCCAGAAAAACCGGCCGTTGATGCCCTGGCCTTGCGCGGGCACGACGACAACATAGGACGAGATATAGCCTACGGAGATGATGCCCACGTCATCGGGCGTCTCAACCTGAAACCACATGGGGTCGCCACCGCCAGCGAGCGTGCCGCCGGTCCATGCGAGCGCGCCGCCCGTCTCGGTCGTGATGATCGCATTGCCGAGAATACCGGCGACGTTGGCACGCACGGCGACGCTCGACGAACCATGGCTGGTGACTTGGATTTGCTCGTTTGCCGTCAAGCCCGTCGAATATTGCGTACCGGGAATTCCCGCAGCACCAAAAGCGTCGGCCAGATTCGTGAAAGCTTCGGTCGCCGAGCCGCCCAAGGCCACCAGCCACGGATTTCCAACGCTACCGTCCGGCGTGCCTGCATCAACGCTGCCATTCGTGAACTGATAATAGACCGTATCGACACGCACAACGTCCGCGTTGGCCGGAGTGCCCGAAAGCGTGCCTACCGCGTAGCCGTCCTCAACATAGCACATGAGTGGCCCGCCGCCGGCCACGAAGAGAAACGCGGGTGTCGTACCAATATTGCTCGTCGCCGCCATGCTCACGAAGCCCTTGAGGCTCGGGCTGGAAATGGTGCCGATCAGCGTCACCGTTGCGTCAATATCCACGCGGTAAAGCTGATCGTAGCTCACGACGAAGAGCGCATCGTTGAAGCTGCCCGGCTGGCTATAGGCGGCGCGGATCGGTCCATCGCCGACATAAATCCAGCGATGCAGTCCGGCGCGTGCGAGCAGCGCAGCCTGTTCCTGCGTCAAGACAGGATTTTGCTCGAAATAGCGATTGCGCGTGATAATCCGCGCTTCCTTGGCGATGCCCCGGAAATAGTCGCTGCGGCCGAGAGGAATATTGACCATGGCTTAGCCGCCCCAAAAATAGCTGCCCCGGTCGAAAGCGCGATTGCTGGAAAATTCCCGCTGCTGGTCATAGCTCTGCGTGCTCATGAACGGCCAGGAGATGCTATCGTCGATTTCGAGCGGTTGCGATTGCAGATAGCGCGCGACGAATTTCTTGCGCTCGGCTTTGTAGATCGCCGCGCTCTGCTCATCCATCGTGCGGCCGTAGCGCGGATTGAGGCGCAGAGCGAGCAGCGTCATGAAGAAATTATCGAAGTCGGACGGGAAAGGCATCTCGTCGCCGAGAGCGACGCCGGTAAGCCTCATCCAGTTGCCGAGGTCCGCCCGATAGAACCATTCACGGAACAGGCCGTTCGTGTTGAGCAGCAGCGTCAAGCCGCCCTCAATGGTGCGGCCGTTGGCATCGAGCGTCACCGGGACCGTCGAAAGCCGCCCGAAGGGATCGGCGATGCCCATGCGCGAGCCGTCCTGCGGACGCAGCGTAAGGTAGATCGTCTTGGCCGTCTCATTGACCGCGATGAGCCGCCGGTTGATCGTCGGATGGTCGATCCGATGCTCTGTGTAGCCAAGGTCGTATGCCGGGCTCTCCCGACCATAATTGCCGAGGGGCCAGTCTTGCAAGCTCTCGCCCGCCTCATCGCCGTAGATCGCGGAAAAAAGGGCGTTGAGCAATCGGAGGGCTTCCGTGCTCTGGTTCGCGTTCGGCGTCCGACCGAGCGGGAGGATATTGCCCTCCCGAAAGGCGTCGGTGATGATCGAAGAAACCAGGGTCACGGAAGCTCTCCATAGGCAGAATTAAAGATCGAGCGGATAGCCCGGCTTCGGATCGGGCCGCGAGGCTCCGACCTTCATGCGCCACAAACCGGCCGTGGTCTTGGTCTTGCTGCTGGCGTGCAGCGCCGCATCCCAAGGCCAGCCGTGGGTGTCAAGCTCTTCGCCGCCGGTCGCCGAGGGCAACGGGGTGGACACGGGGCTCGGCGGCGCAGCCTTATCACCCTTCTCGTGTTTCGACGGGTGATCTTTCCAACCGCTCGGTACGTCCGCCTCACTGGCGAAAATTTCGGCCTCACCTCCGGGACCGTAGCGCCATGCTGGCCAATTCTTGTCGTCCATCGTTCGTTCTCCTGTGTTGAAGGGTCAGATTTCTTCCGCCGGAAGAAACACGATCTCGGTATCCAGCATGTTAATCGGCCACTGACTGAACATGTCGTGCCAAAGGCTGAAATCGGGATCATTCAGTAATCTGGCGGGCAAAATATACTTGCCCACAAGAATGCCGAGCCCGAGATTGTTGCCGAGCGGATTGTCCATCATGCGGCACTCGACGCGCACACCCTCGGGGGCCTCCGCATTAAGTGCTTCGGCGGCGTCTTTCTCGGCTTCGGTAAGAATGAAATACGAAATGATAGCCATTTTAAACTCCTACTGCTGTCATATATGCTTGTATCGCATTATACAAATTGGTTTCTTCCGTGGGCGTAAGTTGACCGCCAATGATATTTGCACAGAACGGTGCCGCGCAGAAACCTGTTGCGGTGCTGCGGCCCACATACAGATTATTGTTGTTCAACGCTGTCGAGACTGTCGTACCTGTGGAAAGCGACACACCGTTCCGTTGCATTCTAAGTGCGTTGGATGCTGTACGGCACGTCGCGATAAAGCCCTGGCTGTTCGCGTTAGCGAATGAGGTTATGGTGGCTGCTTGGTTGAGTCGGCAATTAGCTGTATCAGTTGCCGTGCGCGGCTGCACCGTCACACCGTCCGTACCATCATACCAACCTGCCCAACTGGCATTATTCTGTGCGTTGTTCAAAGACCAAAAGGCAAAAAACGCTGAATTTTGCGCGTAATTTACGCCACCCGTTGTCGGATTAAATCCGCTATCGACATAACTGGCCGCGCCGTCGCCGTTATACCCTCTATCAACGGTAAATGTGGGGGAGGCGACAGCGATTGCGGTAAAGCTCGTGCCCTTCCAATTCAGTCGTGCCGCTTGGGAATCGTGCGCAGCGTAAATATGGATAACATCCAGCTTTGTCCAAACGCCTGCTGCGATAATCGCCGCGATGCATGTGTTGATAGTTCCTTGCCGCGTAGTGTTCGGTGTGGACGACATGCGCGCAACGAGATCAATAGTTTCCTGCCTAAAAGAAACCCAAGATCCGGAAGCGGCGACATTACTATCCCCATTGGCGTTGTTCTGGACATAATAAGTGTAGTAGGTCGTGTTTCCTACAAGACCGCTGCTGCCGCTTACGCTTTGTGCGCCAGTGCCGGACACCGCCTGATTTCCGCTTGAGTTGGCGGGAGCCCCCAAATGATTTTCCCCGGCCTTTACCTGTGCGGCCGAAGGCGGCGTCGCCGATGTCGTCACAACCCAATAAAGCGTACCGCTGCCTTGATCGGTTGAAACCGTACCGGCAAAAATCGGGAGTGCGTGCGGCGTCGCCGTGGGACTGGACAACACGGCAAGCGCATTCGTGGTAAACCCATCGGCCGACGCAACATTGCTGTCGCCATTCACATTGTTCTGTACATAATGCGTGTAGTAAGTTGTGCCGGGAGACAGGCCGCCATCAGATATATTCTGCTCGCCGCTCGTCGAAACCGCCTGGCTGCCGCTGGCAGTAGCCGGCGATCCATCTGCGCTTTGGCCTGCCTTCACTTGGGCCACCGAGGGCGGCGTCGAGCTTATGGAAACAACCCAATAAAGCGTGCCGCTGCCTTGGTCAGTCGTGACTGTGCCAGTGCATGCCGTGCTGCCATCTGCCGCGTCTGTAGGCGCAGAGAGCACAGGGTTCATAGGCAATGCTTCTGTAGTGAAGCCATCGGCAGAAGCCACGTTGCTATCACCGGCGGTATTTTCATGCACATAGTGCGTGTAGTAAGTTGTGTCGGGCGCCAACCCCGTTCCTGCTACGTTTTTGACACCGCTGGAAACAACCAGTTGGGATCCTGACGCAGCAGCAGGATTTCCACTGAAATCTTCGCCGGCTTTGATTTGTGCAGCAGTCGGAGGTGTAGAAGATTCCGCAACAACCCAATATAAGGTGCCGCTGCTTTTATTGGTACGTACAGTCCCGACATAATCAGTCGTTCCGTCCGCTGCATCGGTCGGTTCCGACAATGTCGGAGCGGTCGGAGGGGGTGGCTCTCCGTGCTGTAAAGACGCCCAAATCAAGAGCATCTTATACGGCCAGAGTGCCGCTCGCACCGTCCGCCAAGGTGACAGTCGTTACCCCCCTGGCTTCAATAAGAAACGGTAGAGGCAAATATGCCCCGGCAGTGACAGGGACGGCATCCACTAGGGTATTTCCCGCCCCGTCCACTACAGTAATTGTGCCGGTGGTTTTGGCCAGAAAGCCGCCGATATTCTGTCCCCCGATGGAAGTAGAGCTATCGACACCCATCAAAACAGGGCGAAATCTTTCCCGAACATACGTCATACCCATTCTCCTGCCCGCGAAAACTGTTTTGGCGAAAAGGCCGTCATCACGCGGGAGTGATGACGGCCCCCCAAACTTCGCCCGGAGAACGGAGCGACGCCTGTCTTAGCTCGCGAGCGCCTTGAGCACTGCGAAATTGAAAACGGGCTGTTCGGTCGTCGTTCCGCCGGTCGTGTTGAACGTCACGCGGAACGAGCCATCCGCGACGGCCGTGACCTTGATATCGTAGAGATCGGTGCCCGATTTCTGATTGACGATAATCGTGTCCGTGGCCTTCACCTTGTCGTTCGTGACGGTGAAGGAAGCTGCCGTTGCGGAACCTGCGGCCGAAACCAGCGTGATTGCCCCGCAGAGCTTGTTGAGCGTGACGCCCGTGGTTCGGCTGGTAATCTGCGTGACGGCCCCGCCGGCACCCAGGCCGGCTACCCCGAAAATTCCACCCGGCAGTGCCGCAAGAGCGGCCATTTGGCTACGGAGCCACTTGTTGACGGCAAAAACCATGAGAGAATTCCCTTCCTAAATTCATGCTCGGGGCGGAGATTTCTCCCCGCCCTCTGCGGAATTTAGGCGCCGTTGAAGCGGGACAGGCGATAGCGCTCGCGAATGTTCGCGTTGATCGCCACGTCGAAGCGGACGCCATGGGCACCGGTGAAGAAATCGCTGTGCTGCCACATGCGGACAGTGAGCGGGATCCCCCGGAGACGGCGGCGGCTGGACGTGTCGCTGGCCGGCAGGATGAGCGGCACCGTGTTGACCACGATGGCGTCCTTCTGCAAAATCAGGCGCGGCGCGAGGCTGGTGCTGGCAGCACCGACGAACGAAATCAGCGCGTCATCGGCCGGTGCGGCGGAAACCGTCGCATGAGCCGTGTTGATCGCGACGTTATCGCCCGCACCCGAGCCCGGCACGATGATGGCCGGCCAGATGATGATCGTGCCCGCGCCGGCAGTCATGGTCGCATCGGCGACGACCGTGAACTGCTGCAAGCGGACAGGCTGCACGAGAGCCTGCTTGCGGTTGTCGTAGGCATAGACGCCCGGCAGGGTGAAAACCTCGCCCTGCTTGATCGTCGCGGCGCCCGTGAACGTATCGACCGTGAGGCTCTGCGTCATGTGGCGACCGTTGACCGTGCCGGCCTTCGCCACGTCCGCATAATTCACGTTCTGCGCGGCGCCATTGACCGCGCCCGTGCTCTGCGCACGAGTGCCGGTCGTGAGCACCGGAAGCTGGTTCGTGAACATGGTACGGATGCCGTTAATCTCGCCCGTGTAGCCCTTGCGGTAAACGCCCGCGCCGGTTTCGTTGGGCAGATTGACGACCTGATCGCCGAGAAGCTGCTTGTCGAAATAGTTCATGATGTAGGAAAGGCTATCGTCGCCGACGCCGTTTTCCTTGAGCCGCGTATAGCCCGCCACCGCGTCGATATAATCGGACACGTTGTTGCCCGGCGTGCCGGTCCAGTCGCCCGAAGCCAGCGTCGAGATTTGCAGGATATAGGCGTCAATCTGCTCGGCCAGCGAGACAGCGGCGCCGAGCAGCGCCTTGGACTTGCGCGCATCGCCGATGGTCTTGATCGCGACAAAATCGCCCCATCCCATGTTGGCGTTGAACGTGCCCGTCACCTCGAAGAGTTCCGAGCCGAAAACGGTGCCGTCCGTGCCGCCCGAAAGATCCTTGACGCCGTTCTCCGTCCGCGTGATGCGGTAGCGCGGCGCAATCTGTTCGAGAACCTGGAGCCCGTTGCGGTCATCCATCTCGCCATCATATTCGTTCCACGTCACGGCATCGCCGGTAACGAGATTGTTCTCAAGCACCATGGCGAAGGCGTTGAGAACCAGCTTCTGCTGCTCTGCGGTAACTGCACCCATCGGGATAGTCCCTTCCTCAAAAAGCGGATCGGACTATCCCGATGCCGCGAATTAACGTCCCCGCTTTTCGGCCTTTTCGTCGGCCAGCCAAGCTTTCTCGAAGTCGTCGAGATTATCGGTCGCTGGATTGATCTGCGTCCGAGAATTCCGACCGTTCGCACCATTCTGCGGCGGCTCTCCTGCTCGGGGAATGCGCCGGGGCGTGCTCTTTTTGGCGATTTCGGCGTTCTTCTCTTCCACATAGCGAAGCTGTCCGAGGTGCGAGAGCTTGGCGACCCGTGTCGCCTCTTTCTTGTCCTGGGAGAGATCGAGCAGAATTTGAGCGCCGTGCTCGACTTCATGACACGCCTCAAAGGTCGTTTGGGAGAGATCCCAATCGCCTCGCATACCGGCTTCGACCACAAGTTCCTGATAGTCGTCGTGGAGATCGGAGCCGCGATCAGCGAGGTCATCGACCTTATCGAGCAGATCTTGCTGCTGCGCATTGGCGGCAGTCTGTTGCTCGTTCGCCTGCTGACGTTGCAGGACCGCATCGGCTCGTTCGGTCGCCTTTTTCTCGGCGAGCCATTCAAGCTTATCCTCGATATAACGGTCGTCGAGGTGCCCGAGAGGATATTTCTCCGTGTCGGTTGGATCCGGCGCGGGATTTTCCTTGGCGCCAGATTTATCGCCGCCCTGCTGATTTGGCAAGCCCCCTTTTTCGAGAGCTTCGAGACGCTGCAAAAGGCCGCTACCTTCCAGCGTCGCGAGCTTCGCCTTTAGCTCGCGAGCCTCCCGCTTGGCCTCGGCACGCTCGCGCTTGAGCCGCTTCATATGGCTCTCGCGCTGCTGATCCTCGTCCTCTTCGCCGCCCTCATCGTCGCCTTCGTCGGCGTCGCCCTGGTCCTGATCGTCGTCCTCGTCGGCGTCTCCCGCATCGCCTTCTTCGTCCGATTTCGCAGCCGGGGCCTTTGCCTCGGGAGCCTTGGCCGGCTCACGCCGACTGGACCGCTCCGCGCGGCGCTGCTGGCGATTTTTCGTCGCCTCGGCATCGGCATTGGGCTCCGCGTCGGACACGTTTTCACCGTGCTCAACCTCGCCCGAATTCGCGTAGTCCGCGAACGCGGCTTCCGCCGCTGCGTTGTCGTTTTTAACCGTCATCACTGTTCTCCGGTTGGTTTGGGATCGGGCTTGTTATCTTGCTCAACTTGGTGCTCGAAGGCCCGATCTTCGTGCTCCAAAGCGTTGTGCTGGTTGAGCGTTTCCATGACTTGCGAGAAATCCCGTTCGTCGTTTTTCCCTGCAACGTCCGCTGCACGAGATTGTGCGTCGAGCACCGCCTTGTAAGCTTGTGCCTCGGCCAGCCGGGCGCGAGCCTCGGCGTTCGCGGCGTCGGCATTTTGCTTGGCGATTTTCGACTGCATCATGGCCTGTTCGAGTTGCTGCTGCAACTGCTGGACCTGATTTTGCTGCGCCTGCATCTGCTTCATTTCCGGCGTCATCTCGTCCTCGGGGACCATGCCCGGCGGAAGCTGCATACGGAAGCGGCGCGCAAATTCGGTAGCCTGCGGCCAATCCTGTGCCTCGGCGATGAGATCCATGACAAGGCCGGCAGCCTGCGGATTTGCGTTCACGAACGCCATCATCTGCTCAGAAGCCAGCGTCCGCTTCGTCTCCGAAGCCGGGCCGACGCTCACGGTCACGCCGTATTTCCCCAACGTCACGTCCGAATTCGGGTCGCTCGGGTCATTGATGATCGTGAGCGCCGCCTTATTGTCGCGGCCGATAATCGTGATCGTCCGCATGGTGTCGTAAATATACGAGATAAGCTCGTTGATATTTTTCGCGCACCGCATGTCGGCGATTTTCAGGCGGTCGGTGTAGATGAAGGTGCCTACGTCCGACACCATTTGGCGCTGCTGGATCGCGACCTTGGAAACCTCGTTGGACGGCATTCCAAGCGCAGCCTCGTGGATATTCGAGATATCCTTGAGATCCTGCGTCGCCATGCCGGCCTCGTTGACGAGCGCGGCGTCGATCCCCGGCGGGGGAATGTGGATGGGTGCCTGCTCGCCATCGTTGTAGTAGAGGAACGGGTCGTCGCTCGACGGTGCGCGGCGCCATTTGACTTCGTGCCCCTTCACTGCGTCCGGTGTCGCCAGCCACTTGTTGCGCGGCGCAGCGACAAGCTGCTCGGCCACGGTCGAGCGCCAGTAATTGTGGAGGCGCTGCGGGTCTTTCAGGAAGCGAATGAGGCCCCAACGGTGGATTTTCTCGCCATCGTTCAATTCCCATCCTGGCACGCGGTAAATCGGCAGGGAGGAAATCGGATAGTCGTAGGGGCCTTCGAGAATTTCGTTGCCCGAGCAGACATACATGCGGGCCAGCCGATTGGGCACCTCGCGGGTGTAGGGGCTGCCGTCGCTGCGCGTCTCGACGAAATTTACATACTCGAATTCTTCCATCTCGGTCACGTCATGGACCGAGCCGTCCTTGTAGAGCGCGAGCACCTTCGTTCCGTCCACGACCATGCGCCAGTAGGAGGCGATGCGAATTGTGTCCTCTTGGAGCCAGAACCCCGACTGGTTCCACATGCGCGAGCCCTGGAACGAGGTTTCCGACGCCCACGGCCAGCGCCGCTTGTATTCCTGCGTCGGGATTTCGTCGCAGACAAAGCCCCACTGGCAGTCTGCGCCCGAGGGCTCGATGCCGAGAGGATCGAGCACGACCGAATAGGGATCGGTAACGGCGCCGAGCGCGATTTCCTGCTCGAACACGTCATCATTGGCGTAGTTCACGCCGAGCGTGTAATAGCCCTCGCCGCCGACGACCTGATACTTGTTGGCCTCGTCGCGCGCGAAATCGGCCTGCGAATTCTTGAAGATCGAGCGGATGAGTCCTTCGCGGATGAGCGCGATTTCCTTCGTGCCGGCCTTGTCGGGGAAAACCCGAATTTCCGTCTCGTTCATGAGGCGGTTGCCGATCAACTGCGCAATGAAGGCCACCAGTCGGTTGAACGTGAGCACGGGCTTGCGCGCATCCTTGCGGCGCTGCTCGACGACCGGATCCCATTGGTTGCCGACTGCGAATTTCGCGTCGTCCTTACCGGCCAGAATGTTGTGCTCGTTGAAGCCGAAGCCCCATTCGTATTTCATGCGCATGTCAGCAAGGAATTCATCCTTGCTCTCGAAGCCCTGCGGCACCTTGGCTCGGGTGCGCGGAAGCTCGTCGAAGTCCATCCGGGCGAGGTTGTCTCGAATTCCTGCCATCTCAAGCTCCCTGCTGCGTCATTTCACGACGCACTTTTCCCATGTGTGAAGGGCTCATGCCATATTTTGCACTAAGCGTCACTAGACTGTCGCAAGATGCTGCAATGTCCAAGCGTTCTTGCTCGAAAAGACGTTGCCGGTATATTCCACCGCCACGAATTGTTCCGTGCTGCTTCGCTTCACCCATGTTGTCAAGGTGAGTGCGCCAATGCACATGGCGGGGATTGATGCAAATCTTATTTCCACAAGAATGTGCAGTCTCTTCGCCATCTTCCGGCTGGCCGTGCGCTTGCTCACAAACATATCGATGAGCATCAATTGATCTTGGACCGTGTCCTCGTGGACGCTGATATGCTGGATATCCACTACTAGCTCGCACTGCGAACGGCCAAGGGATGCACTCGTCGGTGTTCGCCTGCAAAGCTTGCTCGATAAAATCTCGTGCGGGAGCATCGTAAATTCGCATCATCCCATCCACGAATTTGGGCCTTCAAATCTATCGGACATTTCCCATGCGTTCCCGCCCGTATTGTCGATGAGCTTGGGACCGTTGTTTCCTCCAATTGCGTCTCGGGGATCACGGCCGGCTCCAAATCCGCTCGGCGCTTCGGGCTTCGACCAACTATCAAAATATTCCCGTGTTGCAAAGGTCAATACGCAGGCGTCGGAAAGGTCCGACGAGCGAATTCCCCGCGCCTTCATTTCGGTTTTGCTTTCCAGCAGCCAATCATTGTTGGCCCGCCACTTCTGCTTGGGACCGCTCGCGTCGGCCGCGAGGTCGTCGTCGTCGGGGATCGCACCGCCGTCCGTCATCCAATCCTTGAAGTCGCCATACATTTCGGCGCGTCGATTCCACGGGCCTGCACGCTTGGGTGTCGCCAGCTTGAAGCGCGACGTGCCGCCAAAGTCGATCCCCTTGACGATATCGGCGTATTTCCGGTTTTTGTTGCGCAGCGCGGAGACGATATTCTGGCCCATGGAGCCCCGGTCGATATTCATCCGGTTAGGAGCGTCCTCGTCGATAATTTTCGACAACCACGCCACGGCCTCGTCGTGCTCAAGCTTGTTGCGGTGCTCCACCTTGATAATCAAGTCGCCGCGACGCCACGCCACGGCGAAGCGGTCGCCGCCGGCACCGGCTGGATCGACGCCGATGATGAGCGGGGCGTCGGGCATCTCCATTTTGCGCTTGCGCGCACGCAGCACGAGCGCCGGTTTGATGAAGGCGTCCGTGTCGGCCGACGAGAATGCCTCGGTAATGTCGATTGGGTATTCCTGCCGGAATTTTCCCGCCGATCCTAGCTCGCGTGTCTTGCTGCGGCGCCAGAGCATTTGCGCGTCGGACAGCCCGTGAATTTCCTGATACTCAAGCTCGGAAAGATCGCCCTCTTCCTCGGGATCGCTCATGGGCGTGAATTCGCCCTCTTCGACATATTCGGCCTGGGCGGTCCACGGCACGAACACATGGCGGTAGCGGCCGATCCGGGCCATGGCCTCGTTATAGCGTTTGAAAAAGCTGCCCTGCGGACCTGCCGAGGTCGTTTCCAGCCAGATTTCGGACGGCGCCTTTACCCACCCCCAAATCTCGCCGCGCCCCTTCTCGAAGGGCAGCGGCTTGGCCGGCTCGCGCCAAAGGACGCCCCACACGCCGCGAACTTCGTCCACCGACTGCACCGACGAGGAAAAGTGATCTTCCGCGTTCGTCCACCATGCCGCCTCGGAGCCGTGGAAGAATGTCACGGCGCCGCCGCGTCCGCCAGCTTTCTGTCCAGCCGTGGCGACGGTGTAGGACGAGCCGCGCTTGATAAACTCTAGCTCTTTGGCGTTGTCGGTGCCGACTTGCGGCGGGAACGGGTGCTGCTCCTGCATGAGCGCGGTCATGTCGAAAAGCGTGTTGGACGAGGCCATCTCGTGCGAGAGAATGTAGGCGCGCTGCCGGTCCCATAGCGTCGTGCGCCAATAGGCGCGCGCAGCGACGTAGGTCGAAAAGCCCTGGCGCCGTCCCTTGAGGCCCGTAAGGCGGACCCAACGCTCGTCGGCAAGCTGCGCCTCGGCTGCGCCATGGAGAATTTCCTGTGCGGAATTCAGCACCAGAGGCTCAAGGTCGCCACTTTTAGCACGGATCCGGATCACTTCGCGCGCAAAGCGCTTGAAATCCGATTTCCAGAGGGCGACGCGCAGCGTAAGGTAGCGCGTCCGGTATTCGTCGGGTGAGACGCCTGCGGCGGCTGCCTTCGCTGCGATATCCATTTTCAGCCCTTTGTGAGCCCGATCAGCGTCGTGGGCGCTGGCGGATTATACATCGGGCACGACGACATATGGCCGCTCGTGATGACTTCGACCGGATCGCCGCAGATGCATTCGGCTTTCACGGGATCGGCGCCGAAAATTCCGCCGTCGAGCACGGGGAGCTTATTTTCCTCGTTGACGGCCTCGGGCGGGACGAGCGTGAGTGCCAGCTTTTTGTCGGCGTGCCGGCGCTCGAACGGCATTTGCTGGACGCCGCCATATTCCTTGAGCACCCAAATCACGAAATCCATGTTCGTGTTGAATACTTGCCCAAGCTCGATAGCGACGAGCGTTTCCTCGTGGCCGACTTCCGCTTCGAGCAGCCGGCGTTGAAGCGCCTGGAAGGTGAGCCCGAGATTTTTCGCGGCCGTTTTCCGTTCGCGGCTGGCGGAGGATTTCTTGGGGGCGCTCATAGGTCGAATTCCAATATCTGCTGCTTGGGATCGGGCTTCGGGGGCTCACCGCCGAGGGCGACCACGGCTGCCTCAAGATCCTTGAGCAGCCCAAGGCCGGCCCAAGGTAGCGATTTATCAGTCGAAAGTCGGTGGATCCAGTCCTCAAGACGATCTTTCAATCCGTCCTGTTGACCAAAGCGGTTGTCATGCATGGCTGTTCTCCTACGCCGGTTTTAGAGGTCATATTGCAATGGAATTTCTTCAAACTCCGCTTCGATTGCATCATCCATCCGTTCGAGCCGCGAAATAGCGTCATCAATCGTGATTGTCCCGCTCACGTCAACTTGCTGGCTCCGCGAAATCATCTTCGGGAATAGTTTGGTGTAGAAATCGGTCGGATTTTCGTCGGCCCAATTCGCCATGCGCGGCAGTCCGCCCATCATCTCGAAGGTGGACATGACCAAGGCACCTGCGAAGCGGCCGACATGCTGATACTGTTCGGCCGAAATCATCGGCAGGCGGGCTAGGTCGTGCGTCGGCTGCGCCGGGTCGGTGCGGGTGTCCGGGAGCTTGGTGAGTTGGTTCGAGGCAGACATTTCGACGATTATCCCATGCGATGCAGCGCTACCGCAGCAGCTTTGTAAACTTCATCTTCGCTCAAATTGCGGCTGGCGTCACCATATTCTTGACCTTGGGACCAAAAGATATGCGCGTGGCCGGTCGAGCCGACTGTCCGCGTGAGCAGCGTGACGGTGCCGTCAATCGCCGAAGTCTCGTGGATTTCGTCGGGATCCTGGCGGTAGAAATCGCCGGCATGGTATATCTCGGGGCGTTCCTTCACGAGAGGAACAATCGTCGGTTTTCCCTCGATCCCCTTGTAGTCCGCGCAATTGATCACGCCTTCGTTCATGAGCACGGCCATTTTGGCTTTTTTATGCGTCCGATGCCAGCGCTCGTTCGTCAAGCGGCCCGCGCGAATATAGCTGAAAAGGCCCCATGGGTGATCGTGCATGACCGAGATGCCCGGCACGCGGAAAATCTCGTGATAGACGTTGAGCCGCTGCACTTTGCCCGGATCGAGGTAGGTTTTCATGAAGCCGATCCCGTGTGCGCGCCATGTGCGGCCGTTGGCAAAGGGATCTTCGAGAATTTTGCGGATTTCTCCGTCCGTGATGAAGGGTGCAGCCATTATCCATTTCCTAGCGTGTTGGCGCATGTGAGAAGCAGGCCGCGCACCGTGAACATATCCACGCGCGGGCCAGCGGCGAAAGTGAAGAAATTCGATTTCATGGCACGAATCCCCGGCCGATCCGGGTCCGGGTGCTCGTAGGTGTGCCCGATGCACACGCACGCGGTCGTCACCGTGTCATAGTCGCCGCGCTCGATTTGGTTGATAATCGTCCGCAGTGTAGGAACTACCTGCTGCGCTGGAAAGTTCTTGTGCAGCTTGAGCACATTGTCGCCCTGCGGCTCGTTGTCCTGCGACGGCAAATCGTCCTTACGCACCTGCAAGGCAATTTCCTGGCCCACGTCCTGAATGCACTGCAACGCGGCGGTTGCCATCTCGCTATTCTTGGCACGGAACAGAAGTTCGCCGTCCTTCATGAGCACCGCCAGCGACATAAGCTGGACGGCCTGTGCGGGGGAAATCTGTGCGCCGTTGGGCAGCAATTCCTCGGGGGCTACGTCCGGCTTGGGAGCCTTACTCGCGTAGGCGCCGGCATTTTTCGGATTGAACATGCAATCCTCGCTGTGCTCTACGGCCATATGTGCGAAGGAATATGTTCCGCCGCAGGCCGAACATTTTTGTCCGTCTCGTGAAATAGCCATGTCAGTGCTCCAAAAATGCGACGTTTTTCGGGGTGGACCAGCACGCGCCGCACGTCGCACAGCATTTTGTCTTGCCGGTTTGCTCGGGGCACTGGAAGGCGTTCGCCGGGAGGCTGCTTTCCTCGCCGATGGAAACGGTGGACATGGTTTTGAGGCCACCGTCGCTGAAACGGATCATCGCGCAGCCTTTGCGGATCGTGGAGAGTGCCTGAATATGGGTGCCAATCATCGATTCCGGTTTGCGTGCCGTGTATCCGAAAAGTGCAAGGCGCTTGTGCTTCAAAAGCATCCCTCGCCAGAATTGGACATATTCGGGCGAGTAGAAATCGCCGAGAGCGTGCAGGCGCACGAGGATCCCTTCGCGGTGCGACGGCAGCCGCAGGAGGCGCTTGATTTCCTGTTCGAGCGACGGCAGGAATTTCGGGTCCGTGTGGTCGATCCGCTTCGCGTAGGGCATATTGTTGCCGTAGCAGGACTGCCAGTGCTGGCACGAGCGCGGGCACGTCTTTCGCTCTTCCAGCGAGAGCGTGTAGATACGTTTGCCTCGGTGATGGCCCTTGCGCACGTCACGGCCGATCTTGACGTTGCTGTGCCCGCTCACGAGCAGGTTGCTCATGTCGTCCACACGCTTGACGCTCTTGCCGAATTTGGTGCGCCCCTCGGCGATGAAGGCCGTCTCGAAGCCTGGGAGCCGTGGCTGCGTGCGACGGCGGCTGTTGTGACCTCGGTCGTCGCGGACGTAGCGCGTGAGGGAGGTATCATCACCAGCGGCGAGGCTCGCCAGCCGATAATGGCCGAGGATCATGGTCACGGGAATTCTCCTATGGTTTTAGTTCATTCCAGAATTCGACGCCGGCCGGCAGGATATGGAGGCTCGACGGTTGAGCCTTTTTGAATTCTTTCCGTCGATCCTCCATAAATCCCACACGGATGAGCCGGCGAATATTGGAGACGATATTCGAGTGCGTGCCCGCGCCGATCTTGTCGGCAAGCTCCACGCCCGAGCATCCGGGATTATGGATGATGGTATAGATCACGAGCACGTCCCGGCAGGTAAGTCCCCGCTTGTCGATCTTTTTCAATCGAACAAGGAATTCTACCGTAGCGTTAGGTTCCGTCATCGCGTTATACTCTCACTTGCGCGGGCTGCGCCCGCCTTCCCGGATTTCAGTCGTCGAAGCCACCTCTAGGCGCCATCATCCCCGTCGCTGTCCCCGATGGTGTCGCATCCTCGTCGCTGGCCGTGCTCTTCGCATCTTCCGCCGCTTTCCAGGCTGCGTCCATTTCCGGCTCGGTCGGCGCCGGCACCTGTTCCAATCGGGCGATCTCGATCCGCAATTCGCGGCAATTCTTCTCGAAGCCCGGACTGCCCTCCCGTGCCCGCAGCTTCGCTCGCAGCGCGAGCAGCCGCTTCCCGGTGGCGTGGATTTCCGTGTTGCGATCCATCCCTGTTTCCAATCATGGCTAGGCGAGCCCGGTGATACGGGCGATGGCAGCGTCAAGCTGCTGGTTGAGGTCGTCGAGCCGGGCCAAGGCGAGGAAAACCCGGTCCATGGTGGCGGGCTCGGACGCGGTGGCCCGGCCCATGCTCTCGTTGCCTTCGGGCTGCGGCCCATAGATGCGGTTGCCGAGGCCGTAGATGCGGTCCAGTTGGCTCTCGGTCTGTGCGCAGGCGAATTGGATGCGGCCGATCACCGTGTCCAGCATGGGCTGCTCGCGCGCCGGCTCGTCCCGGTCCACCAGCCACATATCGGCCGCGAGGCCAGCGTCGTGGAGGGTGCCGCGCGCATCCCGGAAATTGATCGCGAAATTCACGTCGCTTTCGTGGCGCTGCGCTTGGTGAAGGCGCGCTTTTTCGCGGGCTTCCAGCCTCACCTCGACGTGCGAGATAATCTGGTCAAGCTGCTCGTCGTTCAAAAGTCCCATGGTCGTTCTCCTACTGGCCCTTGCTGGCCGTGCTCTTCATGACGCATTGCGTTTTCAGATGCAAGAGCAAAAAAGAGCCCCGGCAAATCCCATTACAGGACGCCGGGGCCAATAGGTCCGAATGAACCTCATAGGAGAGGATGCCTGAAAGGCCCGCTCCCCATAGGGCGGAAATTAGCCCCTGTCAATATTGGTCGGCATCGGGACTTAGCTTCCGTTCCCGTAGAACGAGGGAGGACCGTCCCGGTCGATATCGTGGCCTCCGATTTCCTTGGGATCGGTCTTGCCGTCCTCGTTGAATTCGGCGTCGGGCTCGGGCACCAGCAGCGATAGATCCTGGCAGCGCCGCGTGAGCACGTCGAGATACTGACACATGGCGACGTGCTGCACTTCGAGCATCGAGCGCTGGCCGGGAGGCAGGGATCGGAATTGGTCGGTGCCGAGGAACGGGGCGAGTTTTTCGAGGCGGGCCAGAAGCTCGGCGCGCTCGGTGAGAAGGCGGGTGGCGAAAGTGCCCTCCACGGTGCCAACGTCCGACTGGACAGGCGCCCCCACGTTGGCACGCACGGCGGCGTCCTTGGCTTCGAGCAGCTTGCGCAAGGCGACCGATCGTTCGGCGTTCCTGGGGAGCGTCGTCACGATATGAGCGGCGAGCCCGCAGAACGGCTCGGAGGCACTCTGTAATGCCGCAGGCAAGTGGGCATAATGGAAGAAATGAAGGATCGGGTCCGCGGCGATTTCTTCGTCGGTGAAGCGTCCCGGAGCCGGGTGAATTCCGTTCATGTCAGTCTCCTATGAGGCCAGCCGCACCCGTTTGGCGCCGCAGGCAATGGGTGGACCGTCATCCGACCGGCGAGGTGGGGAAATCCCCATTAAGCTTGCGCACCTCGGGGCCGGTGGCGTGGCTGGCTTGGGCCGGGGAGCCACCCCGTCGAAGCACCCGCAGGGAGCCCTACTGCTTCGATCCGCTTCCGCCGCATTAGCAGAATGGAAATCGCCTGGAAAGCCTAGAATTCCGCAGTGCGGGGTGCCGAATTGGGACGATTGGGAATCATGGGGATGATCCTGACGCTACGTCAACCAGCCACTTTATTGGAAGATGAATATAGATAGTAGGACTGTGTGTCCTATGGAGATTGGCGTAAGGTTTTTGGGCCGGAAACGGGAAGTTTACGTTACGGAAGGTCAGACGGGGAAAATTGGGTATATCGCGTGAAGCGGGGAGGCCCGGCCAACCGCCTCGAAGAAAGAAGGTATCCCCCCGGCCTTCGGATTTGGCTGCCTGGGTCCGCGCCCTTTCCCCTACGTTAGCTTTCCTTGACGCAGCGTTAGGATAGTGGGTGTGATCCTAACGCTGCGTCATCATCCGCTCATGCAAGGTCGGGGGGAGTAGCACCTTGCATGCCCAATGGATATGACGCAGCGTCAGGATTGTCAACCGGAAAAAGACCGAGACGCATTTTTATTTTCGCGGCTGTTTACGTTCCGTTAGGATTTGGCTGCTATACGGGTTTCAGCAACAGGAGAAAGACCATGAACACCGGTGACAACCGAGTTTGCCACGGAAATTCCGCGAGTTATTCGGAGATGGCATATTTCGACGGCAACCATTGCGCGCATTGCGCTGCTCGGGACGAATTCAACCGGCTCGAATGGCTGAAAAAACGCACCATGGCAGCAATCAGGGCGCGGGTGAGAGCCTGAAAGCCACGCGCACGGGGAAAAATCGGCCAAGAGGAATTTAGGCTCGGGGAGAAATTCTCGGGCCTAAATATTTTTTCCTATCACTATCAAGCGAGCAGCGGAGCGCAGCGCCGTTAGGCGCGTAGCGCAGCGCGAGCGATCAAGAGCGAGCAGCTACTATCCGCGCACGCGCATATAAGCAAAGCCTTAGTCCTCTTTGCACATTTCGCGTGCTAAGCGCTGACACAGCTTATTCCACCCCTTTGCACGTTAAACCGCAGAAATCCGCCATTCAACGGCCGGACGAAAAATTTTCAAGAAAGTGCTTGACCTACGTGCAAAGGTGTGGAATAAGCTGAACCATACTTAGCACGCTTTCAACGGAGCGAAACATATGACCGAGAAGCTTTATCAGGTGCTCAAATTGCAGCCAGGCAAGCCCCTACAATCTATGGGCGAGATTTTCTATCAAGCGCATCTCGCATATGACCATATGGTGAAATGCGAGCGCTCCCACGCGGGGACCGGCTGCGGTTTCTATGTCGTCGAGATGCGCCGCCATGACGGGAGGGATTAATGGGCTATTCCATATGGGATCGGGAGAAAGGCGGGCCAGCCAGCCGCAAGCGCTACCACACGCATTACAGCGCGGAAAAGGCTTGCCGTCGCATGAACGAAAAAGCCGGCTCAATGGGTCGTTACTATGTGAAGGAACTTTGACTATGGATCTCGAATATATTCGTGCGGTGGAGGCCGCTTTTTCATCGGCGCCGTTCCGGCTGGAATTTCGCGAATATCCACAACCTGCGAGCAAGCCCGGCGTTTGGCTGGTAATGCACCAATCCAATAGCGTGATTATTGCGGCGGGTGACACTCCGGCCGGCGCCGTCAATAATCTCTTGCGTATGGCAACAGCTATGAGCACCATTCGAGGCGGATTGCCAATGCGGGGCAGGCAAGGTGTATGACAATCCTGTTGTGGATCATCGCGATTTTCCTTTTTACTCGCTGGTATGACGGGGATTTTGACACATGAACATTTTCGAGGTTTGCGAGAAATACCAAATTTCTCTAGCCAAGGCGCGCAAGATGGAAAAGGGCGGCGTGCTGCGGCTCGACGAGAACACGCCCGAAAAGGTGCAGGAAATTCGCCATCTGCTCATGCGAGGCCAGCCGCTTAGCGCGGCGCATCTCGTCGAGCTTTTGGACAATGCCGGCTGGACGCTCGATCTCGGGCGCTACGCGGACAAGGCGCAATCCATGCTCGACGAGCTAGGCGACGCGCGCGCCGAGAAAGCGCCCGAAAGCGTGGCGATGTATATTCCCGACGCATCCAGCAACGTGCCGGAAGCCGTGGAAATTCTCATGCGATGGGCGATGAAAATCATCCCCGCGCATCCCGTGCGGCACAACTATCTGGCAACGCGCCTGCTCCTGGGTGATTCCCCGCTTGATCGGCCGGCGGATGCGCCGCGCATCGGGCGAGCAATCCACTATATCCGCAAGCGGCCGGAATTCGCCGACTACTGGCACACGATCCCGACGAGCGGAAATCGCAACGCCGCAATTTATCAGCATAAACCAAAGAAAATGCTTGACCTGTAGCGGAACCTGACGTAACGTAAGCTTCTATCAGAAACGCTTTCAACGGAGTGACCAAAATGTTTCAGCATCGCCATTACAAATTTCTCGCCGCCACCATCGCAGAGATGGGCGCACACAATATCCCCGGCATCACGGCAGAGCAGCATGAGGCCATTGTCAAGCATTTCGCCGACGCGCTGCGCGGGACCAATCCGGGCTATGATCGCGGGCGCTTCGAAGATGCGGCGCACGGCAAGCCGAGCAACGGGAGGGATCGCTAATGCCCGGCGCCACGGCAAAGACCCTGGCCCGGCATCTGGACGCCATCGTTTCCGGCCGCGTGGACAAAACCAATGTGATCGGAATGCGCAAAGCGATTAATCTCGCAGAGCGCAAGTCCGGCGGCTGGTCTGTCCCCAAGCACGCGCCGACGCTCGCACAGACTTTTGTGCTAGAGGAAGCGCTAGCCGTGCATGAGCCTACGGTTATGGGCGAATTGCACGACACGGGTTTAGCGCTGCTGCGCTCGCGACGCTACGCGAAACGACTGGCTCCCGTCGCGGACATTATCCACGGTTCGCACGTCGCTTTTCGGCTTGTGCGATATGATCGGATCGGGCGCCATGACGAATATGCCGTGCCGGTTTATCGCTGCGTCGGTTTCGGGAAGTCTTTTCTCTTTCGCAATATCCCGTGGCAGTCCGGTGGCAACGGTCCCGAAATTTTGGAGGCGTGACTATGGCACAGCGCGAACGCAAAGAGCGCATCACGAAAAAGGAATTTTACGATCTCGGCGGCTTCGCCAATCGTGACCTTTTCCGCAAGCAGTCACGCGGCGGCGCGTGGCGCTATTATCGCACCCTGGATAATGACTAAGCGGAAAACACATCTGCTCGTCGTGACCGTCTCGGGGCTGTCCTAGCTCCGATAGGACAGCCTTGGTGCTCCACACCCCGGACGACATACAATATCTTGGGGATGGACAAGAGGCTATCGAGAGGTTTATGCAAGGCGGCTCGGGCGGGACCGACAAACCTTCCGATACGTAAAGAATGCACGAAAAAGCCGCTGCGACATGGGCACCGCAGCGGCTTCGTGGGAACTGCCTTCATGGGAGCAGTGCAAGTGACTGTAATGGGCAATGTGCGAAAGCGCAAGAGGGGAAGTGGTCTGTGCGCGGTTGATCTTTCGATCACAGCCAGCACGACGCAACCGACTTTCCAAGGCACTCCATGTCGTCGCTGCAAATCCACCCTGCGCCTGCAATCCGATAGCCGATGCGTGCGCTGCTTGCGCCAATGGCGGCGGGACAACGAGCATCGCTATTATCGGAAATATGGCAGCGATCTCTTTCGCAAGCTTGGGATCACGCCAGCCCAATATTATGAAATGTGCGAAGCGCAGGATTGGCGCTGCAAGATTTGTCAGCGCATCCCTACAAGCGCACTGCATGTCGATCATTGCCACAAAACGAATAAAATTCGCGGACTGCTCTGCGGCGCCTGTAATGTCGGTTTGGGGCATTTTCAGGATGCGCCCGAGCGGCTGGCTGCGGCTATTGAGTATTTGCGGACATGCTGAATTTTCCCGAAATCCTGCGAGGCTGCAAAATTTTCCCATGTGTTCCTATGGGAAAAGAGCCCGCAACCAAGGAAGGCTGGCATATTGCCAGTGATGATCCCGCGCAAATTGCCGCATGGCATAAAGTCAATCCGGATTTCAATTGGGCTGTTGCGACTGGCCCTAGCGGGCTCTTCGTCATTGACGTGGATCCGAACGGCCTTGATTGGTGGGCCAAACTTCTAGAACGCGATGCTGCTATTCGGGAAGCTGTTGAGCGTGCCTATCAGGTGCGAACGCCACGGGGCGGTTTGCACGTTTATTTCAAGGGCGAAGGCCCGAGCACGGCCAGCCGGATTGCGGAAGGTATCGACACGCGCGGCGGCATTCGACGAGAGGACCGAATTGTATCCGGCGGCTATGTACTGTTACCGGGCAGCAAGACCGACAAGGGCGCTTACAGTGAACTTCCGGGCGGTGGGATCAATCCACTTCCCCCGTCAATTTCCTCTATTATTCCTGCGCGGCAGAAAACCGACACGCTCGGGCTGGCTAAAAATCCCGAGCACGACAAACCCCGCAATGTTTCATGGGCCGTCGATCTCCTGAAAAACTACGTGACGACCGGCCGCGTCTCGGTTGAGGGGCAGGGCGGCAACAATCTCGCTTTTCAGGTAGCCGCGTCAATTCTCGACAAGGCAATTTCCCCGGCCGTCGCCTTCGATCTCATGTGGGAGCATTGGAATCCCCATTGCGCGCCACCCTGGGACGAGTGGGAGCTTGAGACAATCCTGCGCAACGCGGCGAGCTATGGCGAGGATACCGAGGGCGGCGTCAAGGGGTTTCAGGCGAATGAGGACGCTTTCGCTGCGTTCGCCGGCATGGAATTCGAGCCCGAGGCGCCGGCTGATCGCAGCCGCGACAAGCTCCAATGGCTGCACGTCTATGCCGATAATGTCCGCGATCCCGAATGGCTCATTCCCGGCGTGCTGCCGGCGAACGGGACGGCGATGATCTACGGCGAGAGTGGCAGCTTCAAATCGTTCCTCTCGCTCGACATGGCGCTGTGCCTGGCCTTCGGCGTGCCGGGGCAATGGGGCGCACCGCCGGTCAAGAATGACGTGCTTTTCCTCGCTGGCGAAGGCCCCGTCGCTACCGCACGCAAGCGCTGGCCGGCGTGGATGGAATGGCAAGATATCGAATTTCGCGGCGATCACCGCTTCATCATCAAAGACCGCGTGCCCTTCTACACAGATTCCGACGCATGGGAACATATCAAGGCAGACCTTGCAGAATTGAAGGCCAAGCCGTCGCTCATCGTGATCGACACACTCACGCGGCTGCTCACCGGCATGGACGAAAATTCGACGAAGGATGCGAGCGTCGTCACGAATTTCATGGAGCAGCTTGCCCGCTATTATGAATGCCTCGTGCTGGCCGTGCATCACACCGGCAAGGATCAATCGAAAGGCGCGCGCGGCTCGTCGGCATTTTACGCGAACATGGACACGGTAATTTCCACGAAGCTGCGTCAAGGCGGGACGGAATTCCGCGTGCGCAAGCAAAAAGATGCGGACGTGTCCGACGAAATCAGTTATTTTGAGCCGAAGGAATTTGGCTCGTCCATTTGTCTGGTGAGGACCGAAGCGCTGCCGGAAATGCAAAACGGCAAGCCGCAAAAATCCCGCTACGATTGGGCGAGCATGTTGGAGGTGACGAAGGTTTTAGTCGCGAACAACGGGGAAATGTCCGAGACACATCTGGTGCAGACCATCGCCAGCCGCCACGGGATCGACCGTGACACGGTGCGCAAGCAGTTGAACGCGAATTCGGAATTGCTGCCTCTTCGACCAACAAAAGGACAGTGGGCTGTCCCGGTAATGGAGCACGACCTATGAGTGGGAATTTTTGGGAAGGCGAAACTTACGCCATCGTCTCGGCCATGAAGCGCGCGGGCAACCGCCCCGGCATCATCCAGCAGTGGAAAGAGAATGTCGCCCGTTGGGCAGAGGCCGGCGCTGGTCCGGACGTGGAGGCGGTGAAAGCATGGTTGCCGCACTGGCAGGCGCGGCCTTTCTACACGGCCGAGGAATTGGCGCCCTTGTGGCCCGCCCTGGCTATCGCAATCGGCTACACGAACGACTGGCCGGCCGTGGTTAAATCTCCCCGCCGGCTGGAATTCGAGCTTGACTATGCCGACTTGCCGAGGCTGGACCGTGAATATCGGCAACACTTCATCGTCGAGCGCATCCATCATTGGTCGCACGCAACGCCGTTGGAAATCGAAAGGGAATTTGATGCACACCGTCGCTGAAATGGCCCGTGCCGGCTGCACCTCGGATCGGGGCATTCGGTATTGGGAGGACGAAGGGCTGCTCGGCAAAGTCGAGCGCTCGGCTGGCGGAAACCGTCGCTACACTCCCGAACAGCTTGATCGGGCGAAGATCATCGCCGCTGCTCAATTCGGCGGCTGGTCCTTGGATGAAATCCGGGAAATGCTACTCGAATATGACAGCGAGGTTTACGCGGCGATCATGACGCGCCTGTCCGATCAGGCCCGCGCCTGCGTCCGTCTCGGCGAGCAGCTTCCGAAGCCAGCCGCGCCCGCCCCGGTGATGGAATTTGACCTGTGATGCGGCTCCCGATCCCCGGCGCCATGCCGGACCCGACGCAGGACGGCGACTATGCTGCCGAGGTCTATCACGGCTGGAAGCTGCTTACATGGAAAAACGGGCGCTGGCATCACCAAGGCGGCGAATGCAGCTATCCGCTCGAAGTCGTGCAATGGGTAGGTCCGTTGCCAGCCGAAATCTACTGGACCTTGGAGGACGAGCGCAACACGAAGATGGAATTTGACCTGTGACTTTACCCCTCGAAATAGGTCAAAAATTCGGCGCTTTGAAAGTGCTGGAAATCATCCCCCGAGGTGCGGGCAGTTCTCGCCGTATTGCATGTTTATGCGATTGTGGGAAAAATTATGAGGTAAACGCGGACAGGCTTTTTCACGGATTAACGACAAAATGCTATTCCTGTGCAAATCCGAAATGGTTTCCCGGAATTGAAAGTCATATCCGCGCGCAATACGTAAATTATCGGGGAGGTGCTGCGAGACGTGGATATGACTATCAACTGACAATGGACGAGTTTCGAGAAATTTATTTGTCGGACTGCTTTTACTGCGGAATATCTCCTGCGAAAGGTATTGACCGTAGAGATAATTCTATTGGTTATCTCGTTGAAAATTGTGTTCCCTGCTGCAAACACTGCAATCTCGCCAAGCGAGATATGTCCGAAAAAGAGTTTATCGCTTGGATAGTCCGAATGGCTGCACATCAAGGATTTTCGCTGTGAGAGTTTTAGAGAATGCGGGAAATTTTATTCTCGAAGTTCCTGCCGGACCAAAAGTCAAGCAAACCATAGCCGATCTCATGGCTTACAGAGGCTTGGTATTCAGCACTTCCGCGTCCAGTCGTGAGAAGGCAATTCTCTTCACGACAAATCCCTACGCCCTAGCTGACTTAGCCAATGAAAACTGTAAAACACTGGCACCCTACAAAAAAGCCATTGAGGCCAGTCGCGCGCTGGACGGCGTGGGCACGAGGAAGCTGCCACCGGGCCGCGAGCTATGGGATTATCAGAAAGCCACGCTCGACTATCTCCTGCGGCGGCGGGGTGGGATCAATGGGGATCAACCGGGCCTAGGAAAAACGCCCACGAGTATTGTCTATTGCAACCAAGTCGAAGCGCAGCGTGTGCTCGTGATCGTGCCGGCGAGCGTCAGGCTGCAATGGGCGGACAGGATCCGGGAATGGTCCACCATCCCGCGCCTGAATGTCTCGACCATGCTCAAGGTCAAGGACGGCATCCACCCCACGGCGCATTACCAAATCATGTCCTACGACGCGGCGAGAAATCCTGCGATCATCCGGGCAATCGGAAAATATGAGTGGGACGTGCTCATCTGTGACGAAGCGCACAAGATGAAGAATATCAACGCGATCACGACGCGCGCGATCCTCGGAAACTCCCGCGGCGAATACCAGCACGGCGAGCACAAGATGAAGGCGATTTCCCAATTCTGCCGCGAGAGGCTGGCACTCACCGGGACGTTGCTGCTCAACCGCCCGAGCGAATGCTACGTGCTGTTCCGCTTTTTCGATTGGGAATCTATCGACTTCATGAGCGAGGACGATTTCAAGGATCGCTACAACAAGCAGGCGGACATGCAGACTATCGAGGGCAAGCGCTTCAAGCTGGAAAGCACCAGCCTAGAGAACGAGCTTCAAAACCGGCTGCGCGTGAATGTCATGGCCCGGCACGAGAAAAAGGACGTGCTGCGCTTCATGAAGCCACCGCGTTACGGCCTCGTGAAAATTCAGGAGGACGGCGCGATCAAGGCCGCACTCGATGCCGAGGGGATGCTGGATATCCCGATTGAGGAAATCCAGACCACGAAGGATTTCGAGATTTTGGGCCACATTGCGGCCGTCCGCCGGCAGATGGGCATCGCCCTGGCTCCCTACATTGCCGACTACGCCCACGATTTCCTTGAGGGCTCCGACGAGAAACTAACCATCTTCGCGTGGCATCTCGAAGTGCTCGATATTTTTGAGCAGGAATTGTCCCGCTTCGGCACTGTGCGCGTGGACGGCCGGAAATCCCCGACTGCGCGGCAGAAAGCAGTTGACGATTTCGTGGGAAAACCTAATGTGCGAGTGTTCCTTGGGAATATTCAGGCAGCGGGCACCGGCTTGGATGGACTTCAACTAGTTTGCTCCCGCTGCTACATCGCCGAACCCGATTGGGTGCCGGCGCAGAATGAACAGGCCGTTTCACGGCTCGACCGGATCGGGCAGGAGAATTTGGTGAGCGCTGAATTGTTTGTCGCTCCCGGCTCCATCTCCGAGAAAATTCTAGTGAAGGCACTGGAAAAAATGAACGTGATCCATCGCGTTCTCGATCAGAAGGAAGGTTGAATATCATGTCCGACAATCCCTATCCGATGCACGTCGGCATCGTCGTTACCAGCGCCGCGCAGCTTGCGGCCGTCTATGCTCTGCTCGGTGGCGCGTCGCCCGTCGCGGTCGCTGCTGCCAGCCCTTCTCCCGCGCCCGCCGCATCGGCGTCGCCGTCCAGCACTTCCACGCCTGCGGCTTCGCCGGCTGCCGAGCCCGCTGGTGACGCCGAGGTCGATACCGATGGCTGGCCGTGGTCGGCTGATCTCCATGCCTCCACCAAGGGCAAGACGCAGACCGGCCACTGGCGTATGAAGGTCGGCGTGAGCCGCCCCGAGCCGAAGCCGGGTTTCCCCGTGGCTGGTGCGTCGGCGAGCGGCACGGGCACCGCTGCTTCGTCCACTGCGGAGGCGGCTCCTGCGGCGTCCCCGGCTCCGGCTGCCGAAGAGGACGATGAATTCGCCGCCTTCCGCGCTGCCGCCGCCAAGACCGACGCCGAGGACAACGCGGCCAAGGCTGCGGTGCCGCCGCGTAAGTGGACCGACGCGGACCTGGGCAGCCTGTGCAATCAGGCGGCGGTGAAGCTCGGCGATCCGGCTCCGGTCAAGGCGATCATCGCGAGCTACGTCACCGAGGGCGAGACGCCGCATTCGCGGAATATCCCCGAGGCCAAGCGCGAGGCGTTCGCCAAGGAAATCGAGGCGAAGGCTGGCATCGAATTTGCTGGTTAATCGAGTTGCCCGGAGGGGACGGTGAGTGGTATCACCGAGAAAATCTAGCCGGCGGTGACGCTACCGGCTAGATGCTCCCCTCAAGGTCGCCACGGCGCCCGCAGCGTGTAATCTGCGGGCAACCATGCCGTAGAAACGACTTCATAGGATAGAGCCATGTCTAGCTGGAAGCACATTTCCACCGCTCCGCGCGACCGTCCGTTCCTCGTTTGTGGCGGGGAATTCGAGAGCGAGCTTTACGCGCCCGAGCCCTACAGCACCCCGATCAAGGTCGTGCAGGAACGCCCCGGAAAATTCGACTGCGCGGAGACGTGCGGCTATTCCATGTGGGTGAATAACCCGACAAGCTGGCACGAGCTTCCCGAAGTTCTCGTCCCGCCCACGCAGGAATTCGACCTGTGATCGAGCTAGAGCATTCCCCGCTTGGGGGCTCGGCAGCGCACCGCTTTTTCAATTGTGTCGGATCATTCCTGTTACAGCGGCAGGAAATCCAAGAGGGCACGTTTGAAAATGTGTCGAGCGAATATGCCGAGAAAGGCACAGGCGCGCACGAGCTAGGCGCTGTCTGCCTCGCAGGCGACCTTGAGCCCTATGAACTGCTCGGGGAGGAATTCAACGGGTATCTCGCCGGCTGGCCCGGTGGCATCGAGCTTGACGCCGTGCAAATCTACGTCAACGAGTGCCGGGATATCATGGAGCGCTGCGACTATGACGGTGTGGCGCTTGTCGAGAAAACCTTCTCGCGGCCGGACATTCACCCGCTGCTCAAGGGCACGATCGACTTCGGCTATGTGTCGCAGAAGCACGGCTATTTCCTGCGGGACTACAAGAATGGTGAAGGCGTCGGCGTCTATGCGCAGGGCAACGAGCAGTTGCTTTACTACGCCTTTTTGCTTCTGCTGATCTCGCGGGCAAATTTCGGCTTCGACGACAAGACGCCCTTTAGCCTCGGTATCGTCCAGCCGAACCACTTCGGCATTTTCGAGGCTCCCGAGGTGTGGGAAACCACGGTCGGCTTTGTCTGGAAATGGGGCCACGAGGAATTGCTGCCCCGGATGCGGGCACTCACCAACACGCCGGAATATCATTTGCGCGAG
>Ga0105032_100018_pt1 | contig 47684 bp, 56 predicted proteins | sample RS_126metaG_FD_91481 | JGI IMG/M metagenome (GOLD analysis project Ga0105032, IMG submission 91481) | Switchgrass associated microbial communities from Austin, Texas, USA, to study host-microbe interactions - RS_126 metaG | ecosystem: Host-associated > Plants > Roots > Rhizosphere | place: USA... | reverse complement strand
CTGCAACACTTCACTGGCACGGACTTCGCTGCGCACTAAAATATCGATATGGGTTGCAAAACGGGTCAAGAACATCGCTTCTTGATAAGCTGAATTTCCGCCACCCACAACAACCAGCTTTTTATCACGGTAAAACGCACCATCACAGGTAGCACAATAGTGGACACCCCGGCCGTAATATTCAGCTTCGCCTGGTACGCCAATTTTGTTGTAGTCGCTACCCGTTGCAATCAACACAGCACGAGCGCGAACTTCCTGACCGTCAACTACCACAACTTTTGTATCGCCCTCATCACGAATGCTCGAAACATCGCCAAGCTCGATTTGCGCACCAAATCGTTCAGCCTGCTTGCGTAGCTGCTGAGCCAGCTGCAACCCAGGTACACCTTCGGGAAAACCCGGATAATTGTCAACGATATCAGTAATTGCTGCAAGGCCCCCCACAACTGCTTTTTCGTACAGTACCGTATCAATGTCTTCACGGGTTGTATAGACCGCTGCCGCCAGCGCGCTTGGCCCCGCACCGATCATAACAACATCTCGTACTTCTTTTGTCATCTTATTCCTCCGCAACCTCAACTGTTTCAATAACCATCACGATAAATTTGATTGGCGTATTTGGCCCGATACTCTCACCGCTACCTTCTTCACCATAGGCAAGGTCGGAAGGAATGGTAATTTCGCGCACACCGCCAACTTTCATACCAATTACACCTTGATTCCAACCTTCGATCAAGTTCATCTGCGACGTGTCGATAGGTGCTTTCAGTGCACCGTCTTGAATAGAGCTGTCAAAAACAGTACCTTTTGGCGTCCAACCAATATAGTATGCCTTATATTTCGTACCTTCTTTAATCTCGACACCATCGCCAACCTTCAAGTCCTTTGTAGTGACTGTATCGCCCACACTTGACTCATCAAATGCAGCCGGCATACTGCCATACTGAGCAAACGTACTGTAATATTTGTCCGACAAGCCTTTTGCTGCAGCATCATCTACTTTCTGTTGTTCTTCCAGTTGTTTCATATACTCGTCGTATAGTTTTTGCTGCTCTGCCAAGTCTTTTTGATTATTTTCGTTAGCCAGTACCATTACCACAAATGATCCGATTGTTCCCACCAACATGACCGCCGCAATAATCCAAATACCGATTCGCTGTTTTTTCGGTGTCGCCATAAATTACTTCCCTCTTTCGGTTACTTATTCTAGTATATCACTTCTTTTGCCGTGCCTTGAGAAGAAAAGAATCGTCTTCCATCACACGGCTTGCCCGCCACACACCCAACGCCTGACCAAGAGGCAATATGTCGTTGTAGCCGATAAAATCAGCCGCACGGCGAATAATCGCAGCCATCCAGCCATACAAACGAATACCATGCCACTCAAACACAGCCCACCGATCACCCACCGGCACAACGACAGGTGGTTGGACAGCCTTATACTCTTTTCGCTCTCGACCACGGTTTTCCCGGAGGATGTTTTTGGCCACAAAAAGAGCGTCATGAAGAGCGGTCTGAGCAAGCCCGGTATATGGTGTTGCTGCATTGTCACCAATCACATAGACATCCTCGGCGGCTTGCATATATTGATCAACCTCAACACGACCGTTTGGAGCAAACGTGAAATTCGCTGCATTGTTTTTATAAAACGGATGGTTCATAACTCCGGATGTCCAAATAATCGTGTGGCTTTTTAAAGGCTTGCCGCCGATCATGATCTCGTCGGCCGTTGCACTTTCGACGCGTTTGCTCGTCTGAATTGAAACGCCAAGTTTTCTGAGGCGCCTGCGGACTCTTTCGCTCGTTTGTTTGCTCATCTTCGGCAGCACTCGAGGCGCTGCTTCTATCAAGTTAACTCGCACGCGCTGCTCTTTCATACCCGACTTCCGACATAGCAGTTTAATATACGAACCAAGCGCGGCCGCAAGCTCCACACCTGTTGCACCGGCGCCAATCACGACATAGTGTTTGTCGAGCTGGCGCTGCTCCATAATCGCTTCGTACAAATGCCGTTTCAGCTCCATGACTTCATCGTATGACTTAATGCCATACGCATAATCATCGAGGCCTGGAATGCCAAAATACGTCGTGACTACTCCAAGCGCCAGAATACATTTGTCGTAGTGGTATTTTTTGCCAGATTCAGCCTCTACAGTTTTTTCATCTGGGTGGATTGCCGTAATGGGGTCGATCTTTACTTTAATATTAGCTATGCCAGCAAAAATCTTAGTTAGCGGCACCCAAGATTCCAAATGGCTGTGGCCCGTAGCAGCACTATACAAGGCTGGATAATATTGAAAATCAGGTTTGTCGGTAATAAGCGTAATGCGATTGGTTTTGTCTTTAGCAAGCTTCAGCGCCGCACGAACTCCCCCAAATCCACCGCCAACAATCGTTATATTCATAACTTTTAGAAGCTCCTATTTACGAACGGATTCATGTGCCAAACGTTGTATGCGGCCACGTGCAAACATAATCCCCAGCGACACGATAGCAAGATAGGTAATTCCCGCAATACAAACATGCAGCATCGCTGAAGGAGTTGTGACAACAAGCGCAATCCCACTCGCAAGTGTTGCGCCTGCCGTAATATAGGCACCCATAAGCGCCCGGCGAGACAAGGCAAAGTAGGCGAGACTTGTAAGGATAATACTAGCAAATGCGACAGCGATGTGGAGAATAATCATAGGGTTAGTATAGCGTATTGAGCTTATGGCAACAAGCCACCAAGAGCAATCATAGCTATGGTGACAAGCAACACAAGAAGTGAGAAGACAAACATTCGTGTGGCCCAGGTTTCATTGGCTTCGCCTCTACTCTTAAGAAGCCAAACGCCCCCAAGGACTGTTGTGACGGCAGCAAAAATTATACCCGTATAACCAAATATCGTTAGTGCCAGCCCGGCCGCAATATACAAAACAACAAAACCGATAATTTGCTGCTTTGTCGCCTCCATACCATACACCACCGCCCACACTGGCAGACCGGCAGCTTTATATTCACTGCGTCGGCGCATGGCAATGGCGTAAAAATGTGCCATTTGCCATGAAAGCAAAAGCAAAAAGAGCAAGAGTGCCGCTAGATCTAGCGTGCCAGTCACCGCCACATACCCCGCTACTGGCGGTAAGCCACCTGGAAGCGTTCCTACTAGAGTACCGAAAGGGGTTTTGCGTTTTGCAATACCATAAAGCACCACGTACGAGAAAAACGCCACAGCACCTAATAGTACTACGAGCCAATTTGTTAAAAATATTAGCAGGCCAAATCCAGCCAGCAAAAGCATAGCCGCATAACTCAGCGCAGCCTTTGCAGAAATATCGTGAGTAACTAGCGCGCGACCCCGTGTGCGTTTCATCTTGCTGTCGATACCGCGGTCAATATAATTATTGGTTACACAAGCAGCAGCAATCACCAAGGCCGTCCCAGCCACTGCGCCAATCAGCGCGCTAACATCGAACATCCCAGCGTGCGTTGCCGCCAAACAAAAACCAGCTGCTGCCATGAGCGTATTGCTCCAGACAATGCCCGGTTTGGTAAGGCGATAATACGTGCGAATCATTAGAAGCCTTTTTTGCTTTCTTCCAGCATATACTGCTCCATGGCGTCCGAGCTCATCATATTGTAGTCAAGATTATACATAATCCAGAGCGATCCGCCGACAATCAGTATCAAAATAAGAAGCATCGTGTAGAATGCTGAGGCCTTCCACTTTACTTTGTCACGACCGAGATGCAAAAAGAATACCAACTGCACAATGAGTTGAACGACCGCCAAAAGACTAATAATCGCAATTGCCGCACCCTGCGAAAACCAGCCGCTCGTCACTGTTAAAAATGCCGCCAAGGTGAAGATAATTGCCATGCCAAACCCAATACTATACGACTTTACACTGCCGATTTTTTCCATACTAAAGCACCCCCATCAAGTACACGATTGTAAAAATACAGATCCAAATCACATCGAGGAAATGCCAAAACAGGCTAAAAAGAGTTAGTCGGCGCGTTGTGCCTGCAGTAAACCCAAGGCGCATAATTTGCCATACTATCACCACCAGCCATAAAAGCCCAACAGCAATGTGAGCTCCGTGCAAGCCAACCAGCGTAAAGAAGCTCGAGAGAAACGCACTTGCCTGCCACCCATGACCTTCGCCAATCAGTTTTATAAATTCACTCAGCTCAAGCACCAAAAATGCTGCACCAAAAATAAATGTTGCAATCAACCAGCCGATTACTGCCGCTTTTTTGCGGGCACGCGCTGCAAGTAAAGCCAGCCCGCACACAAAACTACTCGTGAGAAGCAAAAGTGTTTGAATCAGCACGAACGGCATATCAAATAATTCACCGCCACCAGGTCCGCCAAATGTATTTTCGCGCAGCACGATGTACGTCGCAAACACGCTCGCAAACAAAATACAGTCGGTCATCAAATAAATCCAAAACCCAAGATATTTTGTTTGAGTTTGCTCGGCTTCAGCTGCCCGCTCTGCTTGGCTCATGCGTGTTGCCTCCTGTACTGTTTGTCGAACTTTTCTAGCTCAGTCGCAGAAAGCTCATATTCTACAGTATCGTTTGAACAGCGCACGATCACGCAAACGATCACACCCACCAAGCCGAGCGCCACCAACCACCACATATGCCAAATAAGTCCAAAACCGATGCAAAAAGCAAAGCCACCAACTATTAACCCAATACTGCTATTTTTCGGCAGCATAATTGACTGATACTTAGGTTTTTCTTGTTTTTCGTGGCGTTTGATTGCTTCTTTCTGCTCCCAGAACGCGTCACGTTCAGTTACTTTCGGCGTGATGGCAAAATTATAAAACGGCGCAGGCGACGGAACCGACCATTCCAGGGTGCGACCATCCCATGGATCGCCCGTCGTATCACGGCGTTTTTTGCGCTGCCAAATACTCACAATTAATTGCAGGATTTGCAAACCCGCGCCCAGTGCAATAATCAGCACCCCGACACCCGCTACAATGAAGAGCACTTGCCAACCGCCTGGGTCGGTGTAATGATCAAGTCGACGAGTCACGCCCATCAAGCCAAGCGCGTAGAGCGGCAAGAATGCCACCATGAACCCAACGATCCACGCATATACCGACAACTTGCCGAGACCTTCGTGAAGTGTAAAGCCAAAGACTTTTGGAAACCAATAGTTCAGCCCGGCAAAAAAGCCAAATATCACGCCACCAATAATCACGTTATGGAAGTGTGCCACCAAAAACAGGCTATTATGCACCTGGAAGTCGATCGCCGGCACACTCATTAGCACCCCCGATACACCACCGATAGTAAAGGTAATCACAAACGCCATAAACCACAGCATTGGCACACTGAACCGCACCCTACCCCGGTACATAGTGAATATCCAGTTGAAAATTTTAACCCCAGTTGGAATAGCAATAATCATGGTAGTAATGCCGAAAAACGCGTTGACATTGGCGCCTGCACCCATCGTGAAAAAGTGATGCAACCAGACGATAAATGAAAGGAATGTGATACCGAACAGTGCCCACACCATCGTGCCATACCCAAATAGTTTTTTGCGAGAAAACGTCGCCACAACCTCAGAAAAAATACCAAATGCCGGCAGCACCAAAATATAAACCTCTGGGTGGCCCCACGCCCAAATAAGGTTGATATACATCATCGGATTACCCCCACCATCGCTGGTAAAGAAATGCATATCCATGAGCCGATCGAGCGAGAGCATCCCGAGCGTTGCGGTAAGAATTGGGAATGCGAAAATAATCAGCAATGTCGTTACCAAAATACTCCATGCGAACAGTGGCATCTTCATAAGTGTCATGCCCGGTGCGCGTTTTTTCAGAATCGTCACCAAGAAATTAATACCCGAAAGCAAGCTCCCCACTCCTGCTATTTGCAGCGCCCATATCCAATAATCAACGCCTGGTCCGGGGTTATATGCCATTTCGGTAAGCGGGGGATACCCCAGCCAGCCGCCTGGTGAGAAACCACCCAATACCAGCGACACATTGGCAAGTACCATACCTACGGCAAACAGCCAAAAACTCACTGAATTCACAAACGGAAATGCCACATCACGTGCACCCAACATCAACGGCAACACAAGGTTAATCAAGCCAAACATCAGCCCCATCGCCACAAAAAATATCATGATTGTGCCGTGTGCTGAGAAAACTTGCTGCACAGTATCGGAACTAAATAACCCCGTACTATCGCCCGCCGCCAGCGCCTGCTGTGCACGAATCATCAACGCATCGGCCAGGCCGCGTAGCATCATAATAACCGCCACGACCACGTACATAACACCGATTTTTTTGGCGTCAAGACTCGTTAACCACCTCCACAACCACCTCCAGCGCTTGAAATAAAACAGCGCCGCAACGACTGCGAGACCAGAGAGAATCATAAGCACTGCCCCGCCCTGCGTTACCAATTCTTGCGGTAGCGCGTCGAGCGTTAAGCGACCCAAAGCCCAGTCTAAATTCACATTCCCTCCATTTCATGACCCATATGCGCGTCGTGCGATTCGTGATCTTGTTCATCTTCACTCTTTTCATCCGACGCAGGCGGCATCATGTATTTCATGACTATTTTATCATAGAGCTGGGCGTCGGCGAGGGTATAAAAGACCGGCTGATCAACCGTACCCGGCTTCGCTAATTCCTCATACAAGGTCATATCAAGACCTTCAGCGTGTCCGCGCGTGGCGTCTACCCAAGCGTCAAAATCTTCACGTGTTTGCGAACGAACAGTAAACGCCATATCAGCAAAACCTTCACCGCTAATATTGGCCGACGAACCATTGAAATCACCCGTGTGATTAGCAAGAATATGAAGCTTGGAAGACATGCCACTCATGGCATACATTTGACTTCCTAGACTCGGTACCCAAAAAGCGTTCATTGGCGCATCAGATGTCAGCGAAAGATTAATCGGTGTTTTCTCTGGAACGGGCATGAGGTTCACGCTTGCCACCTGCTGTTCGGGGTAAATAAATAACCACTTCCACTGCAAAGCTACCACCTGCACTTCAACGGGCTTCACGTCAGAATCAAGAGGCCGAAATTGATCGAGCTCGTGACTGGTACGATATGCCACAACCGCCAAAATCGCAATCAATATACACGGAATGCCCCACCAGGTTATTTCAAGCCATTTATTGTTAGCCCAATTCGGCCTGTATGCGGCTTTTTTGTTGCTATCGCGGTAACGCCACGCAAAAAACACTAACAGCATATATACCGGAATGATGATAATAAGACTGAGCGCCGAGGCAAAAAGTAACAATGTTCGCTGTTTGTCGGCAATCTCACCTTGAGGATTCAACACAGCAACATCGACACTCTGAAAGAATACAAATCCGCCCGCAGCCAGCATTCCAATAAGAATGAGCGGCAGAATAATTTTCAGAGCGGTTTTCATACTGCTTTTATGATACCACAAGCAGTATAGACCGCGGTATTAAATTAGTTTTGCCGCTACGCTGTCCGTTACATGCTGCACAATTTGATCAACCAGCTGGCCGGCTTCTTCACTTGTGAGCGTATGATCGTGCGACGTCATTTTTACACGCAAAGTAATGTTCTTCACGCTCTCACCGACTGGCTGATAAATATCAACTGGCTCAAGCGTCGTTTCAAGATCACTTTGCTTGAGCGCTTCGAGTACTACTTCTGCCACCTGATCGTAGGCAATATTCGCGGCCACCTGGAAACACATATCACGTTCAGTACCTGGATAGCGGCTGATCGATCGATACTGCAATTCGGCTCGACGGCTCGCTTCAAAAAGCGCTTGGCTATCAAGTTCGAATCCTGCAGCGTATTCTGGCAGTTTAAAAGCACGGCTAACTGATCGTTTATACTCACCTACAATACCAAGCAGCTTGCCCGTCATTTTATCAAACACGCGAGCAGCGCGCTTTGGTTCAAACGGTGCCGAAATAGGATCGTCGCCAAGCGTATCGCCAAGTTCGTCATATCGCAAAACCACACCAATTGTCTGCGCTAGATATTCAAGAAGGCGTTTTGCTTGATAATACGGCGCACCTTCATGGGACTTCTTACGAGCAAACACTACGGCAAGCATATCTTGTTCAACGGGCACTTGGTCCTGTGTAAGGCCGCGGCGTTTTTGATGTGTTTTATTGAGTTCAAACAATGCAAACTCATTAAAACCTTGCTTGATATTACTAAATACGGCATTTAAAAGATTCGGCGTGAGACTTTGGCGATAATATTGAAGATCTGGACTAATTGAGTTGGTAATTCGATAAGAATCTTCGCGGAGCTGGCCTGACTTTTCGAGCATATCACCGTGTACAAAGCTATAAGTCAGCACTTCGTTGGCACCAGCGCGAGCTAAACTTGCACGCACATTTGCCCGAAAACGATCAAATGGCGTAGGTCGCACAGCACTAAAATCTCGACCAGGAAGCAAGGGTTTAATGCTATCAAAACCATTCAGCCGACCGATTTCTTCGATAATATCTTCGGCGATATGAATATCTTCTCGCCAATACGGCACTGTAACGGTGATTTCGTGATCATGGAGTGCGACATCAAACTCAACCCGACGCAAAATATCGGCTGCTTCTTCCACCGCGAAATCAGTACCCAGCACGTTGTTCACTTTACTCATAGAAATTCGAAGCTGGATCGGCTCACGCTTACCTGGATATTCGTCAGCGATATCACTTACGCGCTTTGCGCCGGCATATTCGCTCATCAGCCATACCGCTTCTGCTAACGCGGGAGCACCCAAAGCAGCCGGCTGGCCTTTGGTAAAGCGAGTGATCGCTTCACTAAAAATACCGTGGCGCATCTGGGTTGCGCGCAGATTATAAAGATTAAACGTTGCGCTTTCTAAAATGATATTCTTCGTATTCTCGTCGATTTCAGTACTTGCACCACCCATTGCACCAGCAAGACCAATGGCTTTTTCGCCTGCCGCGATTACGATATCACTTTCGCTTAATTCGATTTCACGACCATCAAGCAGCAAGAGTTTTTCGCCTTTTCGCCCACCACGGACATGAATTTCAGCCTCACCGCCGGCTTCTGCAACAAGTTTGTCGTAGTCGAAAGCGTGCAGTGGCTGGCCACTCCATAGCATAAGATAGTTGGTCACATCAACCACAGCACTAATAGGCCGAACACCTACGCGTGCTAAATACGTTTGCAGTTGCAGCGGCGATTTTGCACTACCGTCAGCACCAGCCAATACTACGGCTTCATATCGTGCCGACAACTCTGTATCATCAATAACTACACGTGGCGTTGGCACATCGCCTTGCTTTTCGCCGAAATCAACGTTTGTATCGAGCAGCCAACCTGGCGTCTCAAACATTTTTCCCTGGATAGCCGCCACTTCGCGGGCAAATCCAATCACACCAAAGCAATCTGGCCGGTGTGTGAGCGATTTATTTTCGATATCAAGCAAGTAATCGTTCAGTTCATACCCTTCCGCAAAACTACTCCCCGGCGTCAGGTCTTTATCGAGCTCTAGAATTCCTTCGTGCTCGTCCCAAAGATCAAGTTCGCGGGCGCTCGCGATCATGCCGTTACTCATAACACCGCGCAGTTTGCGGGCGCTAAGCACGAATGGCTCGTCGCTGCCATATGTTTCCGGTACAGTAGAATTTGGCGGCAGCCACGCAACCAGTAAACCTTCGCGCACATTTGGCGCACCACAAACAACTTGCACCAGACCGTCTTCTCCGCGCTCAATGTCTTGCACTGCGCCACCGTCGTCAATCCGCACAACATTCAAATGGTCAGAACCTTCAAGCGGCCGCACACTTACAACTCTTGCCACAATCACATCTTTATATTTAACACCCAGATCGACCACTTCTTCAATTTCAACCAAGCGAGCACCAATTAACGTAGCAAGTTCATCAATCGGAAGCGTAATATCGGTCAGTTGTTTTAGCCAGTTTACAGAAATAATCATGCTTCCGCCTTTTCTTTTTCAATTTGTTCATGGAGTTTCTTCATCGTATGTGTGAATGCAACCTCAAGATCAACACCCAATTCATGCGCCAATGCGCTATCGATGTCTTCTGGTCCACGACGTACACCATATTTCGCCATAACTAATTTGGAAAGATCACCCACATCGCCAACAAATCCTGCCATCCGATCTTGAGCATTCCATTTTTTATGCCCATCAGCAACCTGTAACTCGTCGTAATGGTCACGAACAGCCAGTGCTTGCTGAGTAAGTTCTTCAAATGTCTTACTCATGCGAATTTCCTCAGAAATTGTAGTTTTGCCGATTCAAAATGACGTAAATCTTCAATGCCATATTTCAGCATTACGAGGCGTTCAATACCACCACCCCAGGCAAAGCCGCGATATTTCGCCGCATCGATTCCCGCTGATTCAAGCACATTTGGATGGATCATGCCACAACCGAGCATCTCCAACCATTCGCCAGGTTTGCCACCAAGTGCCACTGGTTTTTCAATTGCAAATTCAAGCCCAGGCTCTACGAATGGAAAGTAAGCTGGCTGGGTTTTGATCTTTAATTTTTGACCATAATATTCTTCAAAAAAACTACGAAGCGTGCCGAGCATCTGTCCGAGCGTCGCATCTCGCGAAACGAATACGCCTTCGCACTGATAAAATGTATGTTCATGCGTCGCGTCAACATCTTCGTTACGAAACACACGACCATAGCTCACCGCTGCAATTTGTCCGCCTTGCTCTAGCTTCTCGCGGCCATCTTTTAAAATACGGTGCTGCATAGTGCTAGTATGCGCCGGTGGAATGAAGCCTTCTTCAGTGCGGAATGTATCATAGCCGTCACGTGCCGGGTGATTTTCGGGGAAATTAAGTGCACCAAACATATGGTGATCATCGTCGATCTGACGTGATTCAATGGCGTCGAATCCCATACGTGTAAAAATATCGACCACATTTTCAAGTTCGCGAGTTAGCGGGTGCTGGGTACCTTGAGTAGTTGGAAGAAGCTGAGGTTCACTCGCGTTCACATCCCACGGCGCAGTTACATCGAGCGGTTCAATTGTCGCATCTTCTAGTTCAGCCTCACGCAGTGCGACTGCTGTTTCAAGCTTTACTTTAAGGTCATTCACTTTGCGACCAAACGCACCACGCTCGTTTGGTTCTAGCTTTGGGATAACTTGATACAGCTGCTTTATTTCGTCAGCTTTCAATACATCGCGCGGCGAATCACTCGCTGCGGTGCGCGCCAATAAATCTGCCTGTAAGGTTTCAATATCCATCATTACCCTTTAGTATACGCGCTCGCCCCAAGAAAAACCAGCGTTAAAACGACGACACGATCAAGAAAATAGTACCGCCGAGCACAAACAACACAATGACCACCCACACCCAAGCCAGGCTCGTTGTTTGCTTGGTGCCCTGCAAATACTGCGAATCATCAACACCGTCCGGGCGGCCCGCGTCTACTTCGGCCCGAGCTTTTGCTTTTTCTTGCAACTCTGCCGCCAATCGCTCTTGCAGTTTCGAACGATTCTCGTTTTGATTAACATATAAAGCCATATCTCAAGTATAGCATTTATGCTTGGTATGGTATACTACTTGTATATTTCACTATAAAGGAGGGGAATACATGGCTACGAAAAAAGCCGCTTCTACCGCGAAGAAATCGACTGCAAAAAAGTCGACTACAGCCGCAAAGAAGCAATCAACAAACGTAACGACAGTCAAGGCCGTTGAGTCAGCACCAACTGCGCCGCAAACAACCACCAAACGAGGTATGTCTCGTTTTGGTCTGAACCGCACGCCGCTTGTTGCTGCGCTACTGGCAGAATTTGTGGGAACATTCATTTTTGCTGCAACGATCATTGCCGGTCAAGGCCAACCAATCCTGGTGTTCTTTGCGCTTGTTGGTGTTGTTCTTGCCGTTGGCACAATTTCCGGCGCCTACGTAAACCCAGCACTTGTTATTGCTGGTTGGATCACTCGCCGCATGAAAGGTTTTCGAGCCTTTATGTATATTGTTGCGCAAATTCTTGGTGCAATGCTTGCGCTTGTCGTACTGAACATGTACGTTAACGCAACGCCGGCACAGCCAGCCGACATGTACAGCACTGGCGCAATTGAGCTGTTCAAGGCCGCTGCGATTCCAGAAGGTAAAGAGTGGCTTATGTTCCTTGCTGAGTTCATTGGTACACTCGTACTTGGTTTTGCCGTTGCTGGGGCAACCCGCGAAAAGAAAGAACGAACCGCTGCCGCTTTCACCGTAGGTTTAGGTGTATTCCTCGGCCTCATGATCGCCGGCTCTGCAGCTGCTTACCTGGGCGGTACATCCATCCTCAACCCGGCAGTTGCTGTTAGTTTGCAGGCGCTCAGTTTCGATCTTTGGCCGATTATGGTCTACGTTGTTGGCTCAACCCTTGGTGCGATTATCGGATTCCTACTATTCGATACGCTGCGTGGCAAAGACGACCGCGAAACAGCATAGCGTATAATTAGCAACGCATTCTATAGCCTCTCAACACGAGAGGCTATTTGATTACGGCCATTTGACTTGCCACCCGATACACAATATAGTGAAGAAACCTTTCATTTCATATAAAGAGGTGATCTTATGTGCAAGCCACGTCCGCTATGCACCGCCGGCGTGCCGCACGATACCTGCACCTAAGATCAAAGAACCCATAGAGGCTTGAGAGCTCGTCCTCTCGCCTCTATGGGTTTTATAATTTTATTAGAGATTTATTCTTCGCGCTGCGGTTTATCGAGCAACAGCGGCTCGACCGACGATTCACTCTCGGCAATCTTCACAATGTCCTTATCTACTTTACCGAGCTCTTTATGTGCTGAGTTATAGTGATTAACCGTCGTACCAAGCGAGTTGCCAAGCTTTTGCATATACTCTTCAAACCGAGCAATGTGCTGGCCCAGTTTTCCAACCCGCACCTGAATATCTTTGGCCTGCTCTTCAATCTGCAAGCTGCGTAAGCCTTGCAAGACCGTTTGTAAGTAGGCCATGAAGCTTGTTGGGCTCACAATAATCACATGCTTGTCACGAAAAGCATATTCTATAAGATCACGCGCGCCGCTTCCAACGCCAACTTGTCCAATTAAAAGATCGTAATACAGCGATTCGCTGGGTATGAACATGAATGCAAAATCCATTGTGTTTTCACTTGGTCGCACATATTTACTTGTTTCGTCGATTCGCCCTTTGAGATCGATTTTCACTTTTTGCAACAAACGGTCGCGCTCGGTTTTGCTGGTCGCCTCGATCATTCGGTTGTAGTTTTCGAGACTAAACTTGCTGTCGATCGGTAAGATTTGCCCGCGTTCCAAAAAAATCACAGCATCGGCAATTTCGCCGTCGCTAAATTTATATTGCATCTGAAACTGACCAGGAGGCAATACGTTATCGAGCACGGTCTGCAAATAATATTCACCAAATACTCCGCGTTGTTTGGGATTTTGCAGTACATTTTGTAAGGTTTTGAGCTCGTCGGCTACATCAACAACTCGGCGATTGGTTTCGTCAAGTTTTGCCAACCGCTGCGTCACATCAGCCACCAACTTAGCACTCTCGCCCAGTTGTTTTTGCACAGAAGTTTGCACCGCCAAGCTATTTTTTTCTAACTTATCGCCAACAGTTGTTTGCAACGCCATCACACTTCGTGCCAGCTCGGTCACATCTGCCTTCATAAGCTCTACCGCGCTACTGCTTTTTAAGTCTCGCAACCGCTGATTGAGCAAATACACAATCACGACAAAACCAACTATTACCACCGCCAACACAATAAAAAGAATCATTTGCTCCATAGCCTTAGTATAGCATGAGTATTATGAGGTCAGCACAAAACGCATCGCTATAACAATCGACAAGAAGAGACCTAAAACAATATAAATCGAACGTAGCCGGGCAAGCCATGCAAATAACACATACATCGCTCCATATAAAAACACATTTGCAAGGATCACCCCATAAATTGGCAGCTCCGCAACATGCAGCGATAGGTTCCATAGCGCAGCCATTGGTGCCACCGCAATAAGAAGTGGCCTGAGAACACGAAGTTTCACCAAACCAAACAAACCAAGTCCTGCACCTATAATGCTCGCAGCAGCAATGGCATACGGCGTCGTTTCAACACAGTCCGTACTTTGACAAAATAAAATCTTCAACACATATTGATCGACAACCGAGCCAATCCCCCACACAATCAAACCAATCAAAAGACCAATCAGTCCAGCACCTAAAAGTTGCCTGCCATTCATTGGCGCAAGCAACGCCGCTTGTCCCTCATCTGTTACATCACTCATACGAGTGTTATTGTACTGCTTTTTTGCGTTTTTTGCCAGATGTTGCTATACGTTGTAAATACCACAATGATCCAAAACCAGCAATTGCTATCCCTCCCACAACATCGAGTGGCGTATGAACAAGCGCCAAAACTCGCCCGACACACACCGCCAATACAAGGATAGCGAGAATGAGCGAAAGAACTTTCTGCCGCGTTTCAAACCAAACTGCTAATAATAAAAAGGTCGCAAAGAGCGCGTGATCAGATGGAAAACCTGGGTTGTTTAAGTATGATGCGCCCGGGTCTTGTCCTAAAAGCTCGAACGGCCGTTCACTAACCGGGTAGAGTGTCGCTAAGAGTTTTGCAGTTACATAAGCAGTGAGTCCGGCCACCAAAATGCGTGCATATGCCTGTAGCCGCTGCCCGCGTGGAATCTTAAAGACAAGCGCGTAGCCTGCAACCAGTACAATCGGTATCATCAGGCCATCGGCTAAAAAAGTAATGACTGCTTCCATCATCATTAGTATACTACGGCGTTTTTAAACCACAAGCTTATTGCAAGATTCCGATCGCCCGTGCCGCCACCAATATCACAGTTATCACCGAAACAAGTGCCTGAATCATCATGGCAATTTTTGCACGGTGAGATATAGGGACGGTATCTGCCGAAGCAAAGTTGGTCACATTGGTTGTAGAAAGATAGAGATAATCAATAAACCCAGGCAACCAACCATCACCACTAACATGGCGGTGAAGCATTTGTGGAAATACAAAATCATTTTGCCGCAGCTTCATCACTCGCCTATCTGGGCCACCGCCATCCATTTCCCAGTATAGCAATGCAAAGATAAAAATATTCGTCACATAAATATTGAGAGCATTAAGTAGCAACGCCGGGCCACCTAGGTTTACTTGGTGTACAAGCAGGAGGTCACGCAGCAAAAAAACAAGCGAGAATATATTAATAGCCGCCACAATAGCGATCAGCGACAACGCCAGCAGGCGCCGCGGCCTCGACACTCGGTGATAGCCGTCGCTTGTCACCACTCCAAGAGCAATCAAAAGCACCGCCTCAAAACCGATGATAATGAATTTATTGTATGGCAAGAAAGAGCTGTCGGTAAAAAACTGCAAAACCATGATAGCCACAACCCCAAGCTGCAGTTGCCAAATAGGGTCGTGTGTACGCCGAAACACCTTGCGAACATTCATTTTAGCAGCGCTCATTACATCAAATTATAACACACTACCCAACGCTGACGCCGAAAAGATAGCCTGTTCCATAGGTTACCACCGACGCCAAAATAACAATAAATAGTTGGCGCAGTGCACCGTGCATAATGCCTTTGCCACTTGAAGCGCCGATAAATCCACCGATCAACAGACTCGCCAGCCCGGTAAGAACAATCGAGAGGATAACCGCAAATAGTCCACCTCCAAACACCCAAGGCGCAAGCGGGGCCAGTGCACCAAGCGTAAATAAAACAAACGAAGAAATAGCCGCAATCCACGGAGAGCCGAGCTCGTCGGGGTTGAACCCCATTACTTGACGCGCATACGTATCACGAAGCAGTCGGTCGTCATGCTGCAATTCCTGAGTGGCCTTGTCGGCCGTTGCTGCGCTATAGCCAGATTCTTGCAATTTGGTAGCGATCTGGCTTCCCAGCAGTGAACGGTCTTTTTGCATCAACCTATCAATATCTCTGAGAACGCCAGCAAACAATTCAACCTGCGCCCGCACCGATATCCACTCGCCCGCTGCCATACTAATCGCGCCCGCAAGCAAGCCGGCAAATCCAGCAAGTAATACTCCAGCTGCATCAGCCCCGGCTCCCGCAACTGCTAATACTAGGCAGAGAACACTTACCAGGCCATCGTTAACACCCAAAACCGCTGCGCGTGCTGCACCCCGTTGTACCTGCAAAGCCCGCCTGGCCAGTAAATTACTTCCGTCCACGCGCGCCTATCCTGCCGGCCTATAGCACGCTTGATTATCGCCGTCTACTTCGCCACAGTTCTCACTTTCTTTGGTAATAATCGTCCCTGTACCTTCTTGGCGATATTGCAGCGTAAATTCAAGACAGAACGTGCCGGCAGTACACTGGCTGGTCAGATCACCCACATAGCCATAACTATCTGGACCACTCCCTGCGGTGAGCAGTGAGCACGTAATAGAATTCGTTCCATCGGCTGCCGTTGGTGCCGTTAGCGCTCCTTCTTCGATATCAAGTAAACTCGCTACCGTCGCCACACTTTGAGTCATCGTCGCACAGCTTGGATACACGCCATTTGCTCTGTAGTAGTCTTCCAGGCCCTCTGCAATAGTTGTGACATCTGCCACACGCTGGTCGTTGCGGACGTTGGTTTGCACCTGAGTAAACGACACAATCCCCAACGACACCACAATTCCGATAACAATCACAACGATAATGAGTTCAACAATAGTAAACCCGTGGGCACGATACGTCATACTTCTACCTTACATGGCCTCATGCTTTGCGTCAATAAACATATGCGGTACTACCAGGCGCGGCAAATGTATGATACCGTAGACATATGTTTATGCAAGATATGGCAGAAATTTTGGTAGCTATTTTTCAAAATCCTTTTACACAAATAGCTCTTACCCTAGCCGTTGCCATTATCGTTCAGATTATCTTTCGTCGCACTATCGAACGGATTGTTCATAGGATTGTACGTGGTCACCGCTACGCAAGCCCTGTCGATGCCGAAAAACGCGAGCACACGCTGACCACTATATTTAAAACAGCAAGTGCAGTAGTGATATGGACGACGGTCATTATTCTAATCCTGCTCCATCTTAATGTTAATATCGCCGCATTAATGACAGGTGCTGGAATCTTGGGTATTATTGTCGGACTTGGCGCGCAGAGTGCTATTCGCAACTTTGTAGCCGGGCTGTTCATTATTGCCGAAAATCAATACCGGGTGGGTGATATCGTCACGCTAACTGTCGCTGGCAAAGATATCTCTGGTGTGGTTGAAGATATTACCGTGCGCATTACCCGGCTTCGCGACCTCGACGGTAATTTATATACCGTCCAAAACGGTGAAGTCACGATTGTCAGCAACTCTTCGTTTGGATATGCCAACGTGAACATCGATATCAATGTAGTGTACGATACCAATGTCGACAAAGTAGAACAAATTATGAATCATGTTGGTAAAGATATGGCTGCAGACGCTAAATGGGCGCCGCACATCTTTGAACCGATTCAATTTTTCAGAGTGGATGGCTTTGGTGATACAGGTGTGCGTGTCAAAGCACTCGGAAAGGTAGAGCCTGCCATGCAGTGGGAGCTAGCAGGAGAATATCGTCGTCGCCTAAAAAAGGCTTTTGAAAAAGCCGGCATTGAGATTCCTCATCCGCAACAGGTCGTTACTACCTTCACGCAAAACAATTCAACTCGTCAAAAATAATAAGCACCCGACGTAGGCGCTTATTATTATCTTCAAAAACTACTGCTCGGCAATTTGCTTTAGCTTTTCAAGTGCCTGTGGCCACAATTTTGTCATGTCGTCTTTGAACATATCAGGTACATCAACATCGACATGAACCGTGGTCCCACTGCCACCAACCGAGTCTTCAAACGTATAATCTTCGTGAGCGCCCGCCCACTGTTTTACCTCTTCGCTTTCGGTATCTTCCACACCATCGATAAGCTGACCAATATGTTCGATCGATATGAATTCATGCGGTCGGTTTTCGGCAATGCGCGCCACCATGCCGCCTTTTTTACCGTTTTCGTCGGGCGCGGTAAATAGAATTTTACTGCCTTCGTCCCAGCTACCCTCGAAAGTAGAACCTGGCATAAACACATCTGTCCACTGTGGGTATGTATCGCTCCCAATCATCACATCCCAAACTTTTTCCTTTGGCGCGTTGATTTGAATTTCGAAATGCATTTTATTCATTCGTATTTTCCCCTTGGTCTTCAAGTGATTTGATAACATCAAGCAGATCCGGCAGATCTACTTCGGCTTTAATAACATATCCATCCATATCGTGGCTTACTTCTGGGCTCACCTTGCTCGCATCGCCAAGGTTCGTCAGAATCACCAACTTTGCCTTCGTACAGCCATACTCGGGATTGTGGCGGAGTTGCTTGAGCACATCGTAACCGTCGCGTTTAGGCATCATAATATCGATAAACACGAGGTCTGGCTGAAATTCTTTGGCTTTTTCAAGACCTGCGTCGCCGTCGAGCGCTGTTTCTACCTCAAACCCTTTTTGCGTAAAGAACAGCTTATAAATATCACGCAGCTCGATACTATCTTCAACGATCAATATTTTTCGTAAACCACCCATGATGCCTCCTTGGTTGTTTTGGTGTCTCCTCTTTCGCCGGCTGCTCATTAGCCTGCTGTTGGTACTGGGGAAGCGTAAAGGTAAAGGTTGAACCTACACCCTCTTTTGAATCCACCGCGATCGTACCATTATGACGTCCGAGAATTGATTTGGTAATGAAAAGTCCCAACCCTGTACCCGTACTTCCGCTGTCGAGCCCGCCGTGCACACGGTAAAACTTTGTGAACAAATGTGGAAGCGCTCGTTTTGGAATGCCGATACCCGTATCTTCTACACTTACATTATATCGGCCTGCCTGTTTTTGCAAACGTATTGTCACGCGACCGTTTTCACCAGTATATTTAATTGCATTTGAAAGCAAGTTCGTTACTACTTCGCGCAGTGCCATCTCGTCGCCGTACACCAGGCAGTCACTCTGCGGGCCGTCATACATAAGTGTGATCTGCTTATCGCGAGCAAGCACCTGCGAATCTTCAATGACTCTTTGGATAATCTGCGCGATGTCCACTTTTTGCATATCGAGCGCTAGCGCACCTCGTTCAATACGTGACACATCGAGCAAGTTGCTTATTAGCCCGTTTAAATCGGCAGTACTCTTGAGGGCTTTATCCATCAACCCTCCAAATTCATTGCTTGGTTTCTCTTTGGTTTTATACACCGCGAGTTCCAGATAGCCACGAAGGGCCGCAAGTGGAGTACGTAGTTCGTGTGCCGCCATCGAAACAAAGTCGATCTTCATATTTTCAAGTTCGCGACTCTTTGTTTCATCGTGAACCGTCACAATCGCCTGGACTAGCTGGGTAGGCTCTGAACGGACCGGCGATATAATAAGTTTTACGTAATGGATATCGCCCGCAGGACTGACATATTCTAAGTCTGTATAGGTGCGCGTTTCACGGGGAGCATAGTCTACCGCCGCCTCGTGGCCACCACGTTGCCATGTAAATGTTTCAACAATCGGCCGATCTACAATATCACTCACTTTTCGCCCAGATAGTTCAGCTGCCGATTTGTTGGCCATAACCACTGTTCCCGTACCGTCAATTGCCAAGATGCTCTCCGTGGCGGTATTCAAGATCGTTTCCAAACGACTGCGTTGCCCGCGCACCCTGTCGACATAGCTTTGCAGGCTTGCACCCATTTTATTAATACTGTCACTTAGCACGCCAATTTCATCGCGGCGCACAATATCGCTTTTTGCTGTAAGATCGCCTTCACCAATTGCGCGCGATGTTCGAACAATTTTGAGAATCGGAGCAGTAATTGAGCGAGTCATCGCAAGCGCCACTAATACAATCACCACTGAGGTTGCCGCCATCACAATGAGTAATGTATTTTGCAGCTGAATCGATGCGGCAAACGCCTCGCTACGGTCGATACTCACAGCCATCAGCCAATTAGCCGAGCTAATCGCCCGGACTGTCGTTACTGTCTGTTTTCCTTGATAACTTTCGGCATTGTATACCTGGCCGACATGATTAGCCATATCAAGCGAGGCTAAAGATTGCTGCAGAGCGGCACCGGTTTCACTGCGCAGCGGGAACAGCGACGTCGCCGAAGGATCATTGCGGCTCACTACCATCGTTTCACCCGTCTCTCCTAGGCCCGTGTAGTCTTGCACAACCGCCGTTAGGTCGTCCATCCGGAACATCACCGTTGCCATGGCAACATCTTGACGGTTCAGCGTTATCGGCAGTGTGATATACAGCTTGTTCACTTCGTCCCGGGCATCACGCCGCACAATCATGCCAGCAGATTCCGCCTGTTGTTGCCCAATTAAGTCCGGCAACGTTGCAGCGATCACTTCGCCGGTTGACCGCGTGAGATAAATTTGCTGAATGTCCGGAAACTCGATCCGCTTTTCAAGCAACAGTGTGTTAAGTTGTTGCTGCGTCGTCGCATCGCCTGTTTCCAAATATGTCGCAAGCTGCGACCGAACATTCAGCTGATTTGTAAACTTACTGACTTCTTCTAGCTTTTCACGCAGCAACACATTAATCTTTTGCTCTTGGCGTACCGCCACACTCTGCAGCTGCGTGCGAGTAGTGCTCTGGGTTTCGCTGCGAATCGCAGTATAAGCGATCACACTCACCCCTGCAGCAGGCAAGAGGGCGATCAAAAGAAGAATAATAACAAGCTTTTGTCTAATCTGCACCGAGTGCTTCTCCAGGAGCTATTTCGGCAAACCTGTCGCCCTCAACCCTCAAGAGCGAATACACATAGTCCTCTCCGTTTAATTCACCGTCTTCGTTAAATCGAATGTAAGCCGACACACCCTGGAATTCAATCATTGGAAACATTTGCTTAAACTCACGGCCCGTTCGCGCACCTCGCTGATAGGCTTCGTAGGCAACATGGAAAGCGTCGTAGGCTCCGGCGGCCGCAAACAACTGTTCTTGCACTGGGCTTTCTGCCGCTAAAGCATCTCGAAATGCCTGCGTACCTGTGTTGAATGTTGACACAACGAGACCTTGCGAAGCTTCAGGTGCGTTATCGATGACTGTTGTGTCGTAAAATATATCAGCACCGTAATAAGGAACCTGCAGGCCTTTATCATGCGCAATCTGAATTGCTGCAGTTCCCGTTAAAATAGAGTTTGGTGCCACAAACAGAGCATCGGGGTTTGCCGCAATCAATTGATCGATATGTGTATCTAGATCGGTGTCATCTGGTTCGGCCGTCGCCGTCGCGACAACTTGCCCACCGAGGCTTTCAAAATGTTCACGGAACTGGTTGTTCATACCACTGCCGTACGGCTCGTTGGTGTAAAAGACCGCCACACGTCGGTGCCCTGCATCGTACAACGTTTGCGCCATAAACTGTCCTTGCCAGCGGTCGGAAGGAATAGTGCGGAAGAAGTAATCGTTCGGAATGCTCAAAGCCGGCGAAGACGCACCGGGGCTAATCATAGGGGTTTCGGTACCATTAGCCAGAGGTAGCACCGCTACTGATACGCTTGAACAGCCGTCACCAATCACCACGTTCACATTTTGGTCAATCAACCGTTGCATTGCCTCCTGTCCCACCTTTGGGTCACACTGAGAATCCTCTTGAACAATCTCAACATTAGTTGCCCCAAGCTCTTTTTGCGCCAGCTGGATACCTTTAGAAATACCGTGGCCATGCGTACTCGACCCGCCCGTTAGCGCAGCTAAAATACCAATCTTGAGTGGACGATCTGTTGCCGTTGGCTGATTAAGTGATTTCGTAACAAAATATGACACTACGGCCGCTACCAGCAACAATACGACCAATAACCAAATACCATAGCGCTGCAACCAATTTTTGTGCGTTTTGGGCTGCTGCATTTCTGAAAGTGATGGCTTTTCATCACCCTGATGTGCCTGATTTTGCTCCGATATTTCTGCCGATGTTGTATTTTCACCCTTAAGATCCATAGTACTTATGCCTTTCTTTATTTAATCATCGTTCAAACGAAAATGATTGTCAAGATCTTGTACTATTTATGCTTTGGCGCTACTTACAGAAAGCCACTTTTCAACTTCAAGCCTGAGCAGGAGCGTTGTCGTCACAGGGCCGCGGATCGTGTTCTAAACTCCATTGATGCATCGCCTCGAGAACCGGCCGAAGCGACTTTCCCATTTCGGTGAGACTATACTCTACCTTTGGCGGCACCACCGGATACACTTTTCGCTCCACCACGCCTTTTGTTTCTAAATCGCGCAGCTGCGCGGTAAGCATTTTTTGCGTGACGCCAGGAATATGCTTTTTCAGTTCACTAAATCGCAGCGTCCCGTTAAAAAACAGCGCGTGCAAAATCATAATTTTCCATTTGCCGTCCATGACTTTGAGCGTATTTTCAATCGGGCAAGCAAACTCAGCCGCTGTTTTTTCTTCACAAAATTGCATGTCTTTAGTATCCATATAGATACTATATACCAAAAAAGTAGGTACTTGTAAATATAAAACCAAGACCGTACAGTAGCAAAAGCAAAGGAGAAATATTATGAAACCACACATTCTCGTTATTACGAGCACCCAAAGAAACGGCCGAACTGGTCATATCGTTGCCGATTGGTATATGAAAGAAGCGAAGAAAATCGCGCCGGAAGCTGAATTTGAGCTTCTTGATATTGCCGAGCTCGATCTATCACTTTTTAATGAAGCGATCCCGCCGCTCAATGCCGAAAACAACTATACGCCTGCTCAGCAAGAACTAGCAGACAAAATTGCAGCGGCCGACGGATATGTTTTTGTGGTCGGCGAATATAACAAGTCTATTCCAGCACCACTCAAAAACCTATTCGACCACTTAAGCGAACGCGAATGGCAGCGTAAAGCCGCAGCGTTTGTGGGCTACGGTGTGCATGGAGCGTTTTTCTCGATCAGTCATATTATGCACGTACTTGTTAACTTCCGGGTTATGAGCATCAACGATACCGTAACAATCGATACAATCTGGAACGCAATCGATGAAAAGGGTCAACCAAAACCAGAACACATTCGCGGCAACATACAAAAGCAACTCAGCGAGCTTTTGTGGTGGACAAAAGCCCTGCGAAAATAGCAAAAGAACCCTCTAGTGAGGGTTCTTTTTATTATGCTTCGTCGTGGGCGCGTTGCAGCTCGGCAATATCGAGCTTGTGCTGCGAAAGCATCACCTTCATCGTTGCCTGAGCTTTCGCTGGGTTCGAATCAGCCAGCCATTCGTCGAGAACTTTTGGCGTAATTTGCCACGACACGCCAAACTTATCTTTTAGCCACCCACACTGTTCAGCTTCGGGCACCGCCGAAAGCGCGTTCCAGTATTTATCAATCTCGGCTTGGTCGTCGCAGTAGACCATCAACGAGATAGCTTCGGTAAACGAGAACTTATGGTCCTGCGCACTGTCCATAGCCGCAAATTGCTCACCCGCCAGTTGGAATGACGCGTGTTTGATTGTGCCTTCTTTGTCGGGTTCTTCACCTGCCTCGTAGCGCATCACATTGTCGATTCTCGAATTGTCGAACAGGCCTGTGTATAGCGCGATCGCCTCTTCCGCCTTGCCCGCCATATCTCCCACATACATCAGCGTTGGCGTGATTGTTTGTTTGATTTCCATATCACCAGCAAACATGATTTGCCACGATACGCCGAATTTATCTTGCACCCAACCATAATGCTCACTAAACGGATAACTGCCAAGTTCCATAAGCACCTGACCACCCTGACTCAGCTGTTGCCATAGCCGGTCTACCTTTTCTTTATTTTCACAAGACACCAAAAACGAAATCGCCGGCGTAAAATGAAAAGCCGGACCGCCATTGAGCGCTAAAAATTGGTAGCCTTCCAGCCAAAATTCAATAGTGAGTACCGAGCCTTCCGGCTGGCCGCTTACTTTAGCACTTTCGGCGTCGTAATGTGCCGTACTGCCCACGCGTGAGTTCTCAAAAATTGATGTATAAAATGCCACCGCCTCTTCGGTGTTGTTGTCGAACCACAAATTTGGAATGATCTTTTGCATAATCCCCCTTATGTTTATAGTTCTAGTATAGCGCAAATGAAAACACGACCACGTGAGGTCGTGTGAAGATAATTTTTGTGAATTTGTACGGTGTTCACTTTTGATGCCGTATGGCCGGGACACTCGCCCCGGCCACACGCGCTATTTAGCAGGCGTCGTACTGATACGCGGTGGTGAAACCGCTGTAAGCAGGCTCATCCGCGAAGTACGCGTCACGAATCGCCCACGCCTCTTCGGTCGTCACCACACCCTCGTAGTAGAGCGCGCCGACCATCAGACCAGCCACGCAGCCGTGGGTACCCGCTTCGTCCTCCATACCATTCTCTTCCATGAGAGCCAGGCTGTAGTCGTAGAGCACCGAGCTCACGACAGCCCAATAGGAGTCGGGCATAGCGTCCGTCACCGACTGGTCGATGATAGCCACATAGCCACCCTCAGAGGTCGGGCACCACAGGGAGTACCATGAATCGGTACCCGAGACCCCGCAGGACGCGTCCGTGTCAGCGGTCCCCAGAAGGCGAATGTCGGTGGTTTCACCAGCCGAGAAGTCGTTGGCAACTGCAGCGTCCTCGAAAAGCCACAAAAGCTCATCGACGAACTTGCAGGCATTGCCTTCCCAAGCCGGGAGAGCCCAACCGACATCTTCGGCCGTCTCGCAGGTCACTTCCTCCACGACCGGCTCAGGCTCAGCTGAGGTCGGAGCCGGAGCTTCAGAAGACGGCGGCTGGCCACCCGGGCCATCAGGCTCGGAGTTGGAGGTGCAGGCCGCCATGCCGACAGCCAGACCAAGCGCAGCCGCGAGAGCGACCACGATTCGCATCCACTTGTTGTTCATGTGCTTGACCTTTCGGTCTCGGATTTTTGTGTGATATAAAAAACCCAGATTCTAGGGAATCGGGGCTTCATCACCGTACTTCTTCATTATACTAAATTATTTCATATATGTCAACTTTATTCGATTTATTTTTGTACTTTTACACCCCTGTAGTAAACAATACTACGTATATCCTACTCATATTTATCCTAAAAAACCACACTTTGGTGGACGAAAGCTTATGAAAACGCTTGTGCTTTACGTCGCACATGTGCAATACTTGCCCGGGAATTAAATCATCAAAAAGGGAGGGCACCTTGGACTTAAGTACACTATTCGCTTGCCTTGGGGTAAGCGTATCACTTTATGGCGTAGTCGCCTATTTAAAAGGAATCATAAAAGACGGCACGCAGCCACGTATGGCGTCGTGGATAGCGTGGTGCACAGCAAATATTGTTTTTACGGTCGTTGCGTTTAGCGAAGGCGCATGGCTAGCGGTGGCAATCAACGGCATTATGTCGGTCACCAACATCATCATTATTGCGACGAGCTTGAAAAAAGGCGTCAAACTAAAACCAGACGATTGGATCGACTGGGCGTGCTTGCTGTCTTCTATTTTCTGTGTCATCGTCACCGTCGCATCACCTATAAAGGAGCTCGGGGCAATCACCGCAATGTTGGCAAATGCCATCGCAACTATCCCGACCATTCGACACGCCTGGGCAAAACCGCATGAAGAATCTTGGCAGTTCTTTGCTGCCAATGTGGGTGCGGGCAGCCTCAGCGTACTCGGCATAGTCATAGCCAGCGGACTGAGTTTTGGTTCGATTGCCGGGCCGCTGATGGGCGTGATTGGCAATACGAGCATGCTGCTTATAACTGTAGGCCGTGGGTGGTTTGCTAGGGTAGAGAAAGAAATTGTCGAAGATATTCAATTTGTTGAAGAAACACTCGCGCAGCCCCTGCAAAAAGGAGACGAAGCATGAGTTTGCAAAAAGCCGACGCCATTATTGTACTCGGCCGCGTCGACAAACATGGTCACCTGACTATCGACGCCTACGAGCGAATTCGCCACGCTGCCGAACTTTACAAACAAGGCCTCGCGCCCGTCATCGTCGCGCCGGCCAAATGGTGGTACAAACTCACCTATACGCCACCTGAAACCGAAGCCGGCATTATCAAAGCCCGGTTGATCGAACATGGTGTGCCGGAAGATGCGATTTTATGCGAAGAGACATCGTGCGATACGATGGGTGCGCCATACTTTTTGAAAGTTAATTTTGTGCTGCCGCGAAATTGGAAAAATATCATTGTCGTTACCAGCGAAGACCATGCGCAGCGAACCACATATATGTTCCATAAAGTTTTTGCCGATACCATCACCCTGCAATATACCTGGGGCAATCGCGTATTGACTGATCATGAATACAAAAAATCCCTCAAACGCGAAGCTAAATCACTTCACCTCATGGAAAGTACCTGGATTGGCCCCATGACACCCGGCGACCATGAGTATCTGGCACGCGAAGTGTTTGTGCAACATCCTGGGTACAATCCGAATGCCACAATAGATGCCGAGGAAATCGAGCGGCGCGTGCAGGCACAGCAAATTGTTACAGCGTAATAAGATTCGAAAGGGCGGGATTTCTCCCGCCCATATCGGCTAATAGGTGATCGCGTGCTCTTCGCACAGTTCGTGGAGCTGTTGATCACCGCCGTATTCACTCGTGTTCAGCAAGTGATTACCCGGTGGTGTCCAATCTCCAACACGCAGAATTTTCACACTCACTTGAGGATAATAGACGTCGTACCGCTCCAGCTCAACCCGACACGTGTCGGCCTCGAGTAGAAGACTAGCCCGCACCGTTCCGTCATCATCAACCGACGTAGTGACGATACGATCCTCGGGAATTCCCCAGTGTATCGTTAGAAGAGTGCGAAAATCATCACCCGCCTGAACAGCCTCCGACGAAGCACAGCCCGACAATGACAAGGCAGCGATTAGCGCCACCAGCACAATTTTCTTCACCGTATCTCCGTAAAGTGTAGCCGAAATTGAACTACGATATTGTACGAAATTTACATACTTTTGTCAAACGGTCGAGCAACATGCAGCGTGGTATCACTTGCTTCGATACGCAGCACTTCGTTGTGCTTGGCATTGCGATCACTGCGCGACAAACTACCAGTTTTGATCTGGCCAGCGCCGGTGCCCACAGCCAAGTGGACAATCGTCACGTCTTCAGTTTCGCCACTACGATGTGATACGATCGTGCGCCAATCATTTGCCTGCGCCAAGCGAATCGTTTCGATCGTCTCCGAAAGTGTGCCGATTTGGTTGAGTTTAATTAAAATTGCATTGCCAGCTTTTTGGTCAATTCCCTGCTGCAAACGTTCGGCATTTGTTACCAGCAAATCGTCGCCCACTAACTGCGTTTCGGGCAAACGAGTGGTCAGGTCGCGCCATGCATCCCATGCATCTTGGTCTAGTCCGTCTTCAATCGAAATAATTGGATAGTTTCGGACCATATCTGCCAGATAATCCACCATTTCAGCGCTCTCGAGCGTACGATTTTCGGTGGCTAGTGCGTATTTGCCATCTTTGTAAAATTCTGAAGACGCCACGTCGAGTGCATACGAAACATCTTCACCCGGCGTGTAGCCGGCCGCCTGCACGGCTTCGTTTAAAAGATCGAGCATTTCGGTGTTGGAAGAAACCGGCATCGTAAAACCGCCTTCGTCGCCCACTGCGGTCGAAAGACCTTTGCTGCCAATGAGTTTCTTGAGCGCCATAAAAATCTCTGCGCCCACCTGCACAGCCTCCGCGTAGCTACTCGCCCGCGTTGGAATCACCATAAATTCCTGAAAGTCCGAAGAATTGGTGGCGTGCTGTCCACCGTTCAGCACATTCATCATTGGTAGTGGTATGTTCATTGCTGGCTTGCCCGCAAGTTCATTTATATGCCGGTAGAGCGGCACGTTTTTCTGCACTGCAGCTGCGTGCGCGGCCGCCAAACTGACCGCCAAAATCGCATTCGCACCCAAGCGAGATTTGTTGGGCGTGCCATCAAGATCGCGCATTTTCTGGTCTATCGCGGTCTGGTCGTCGGCCGACATACCCTTCAGCGCGTCGCTGATTTCACCCTCAATGTTTGCGATTGCTTTCAACACACCCTTGCCGCCAAAAGCTTTGTCGCCGTCGCGAAGTTCGTGCGCTTCGTAAATACCAGTTGACGCGCCCGAAGGTACAGCCGCCCGGCCCATGGCGTCGCTTGCTAAGTAAACATCTGCCTCTACGGTCGGCGTGCCTCGTGAATCTAATATCTGTCTTGCTACAATGTGTGAAATTTCCATAGTACAAGCATATCGCTTGTGTATAATAGAATGCAATGGCTTTGATATATTTTTACGACGCAACCGAACTCGATCGACAGCAACTGACCGAAGATCTGGTTGATACCGACCATCACTGGGAATACGTTCCTGAAAAAATTTCTGTAGAAAATTGCAACGCTAGAGCCGAAGTTGTTTCGGTGTTCGTGAGCAGCACCGTGACCCGCGAGATGATCGCGGCAATGCCAAAGTTGAAGTTAATTGCCTGTCGTTCGACCGGTTTTGATAACATCGACATGGACGCGTGTGCCGAGCGCAACATTACCGTTGTGAACGTTCCAACATACGGCGAGGAAACAGTAGCCGAATATGCGTTTATGTTGCTGCTGGCCCTTACCCGCAAACTGCCCGCTATTCTAGAAACCGAAAACCAGCAATTTGCACCGCCACAACTGCGTGGGCATGATTTGGCCGGCAAAACATTTGCTGCTATTGGCGCTGGACATATTGGCCTGCATTCGCTGCAGATTGCCCGCGGATTTTCCATGGATACTCTCGCCTACGACGCCAAACCACGCCCAGAGCTAGAAGAAGAATACGGCTTCCACTACGCCGATCTCGATACGCTGCTGGCGAATGCCGATGTCATTTCACTGCATGCACCACTACTGCCCGCCACGCATCATATTATTAATAAAGCGGCGATCGAAAAAATGAAACCGGGTGCTATTTTGGTAAATACCGCACGCGGCGAGCTGGTCGATACCGGCGCACTCTTAGAAGCGCTAGATAATGGCCATTTAGGCGGTGCCGTACTCGACGTAGTGGAAGGCGAAACGTTGCTGCATTATCATGAAGAAACGGCACTTCTTCGCAGTGATATTTTGCCCGAAGACACGCTGCGCCACAGTGTGGAGATTTCGGTACTGAAAAAAATGCCAAATGTGATCATTAGTCCGCATAACGCATTCAACACTGTCGAGGCGATTGGCCGGATTAACCATACTACTGCCCAAAATATCATTGATTTTTGGTACAATAAAACGCCAAACGAGGTACGAAAGAAATGACCGACCAACAAACACCAGGAAAATTACTGATTGCCCGCCACGCTGAGTCTGAATGGAATGCCACTGGCCGCTGGACTGGCATTACCGACGTACACCTAAGCGAAAAAGGTTTTAAAGAGGCTCGTATGCTCGGTGAAAAGCTAAAAGAACTCAACATTCCGCTTGACGTTGCCTATTGTTCACAGCAAATTCGTACGCATGAAACGCTCGAAGGTATCTTGAACGGCAGCGACCAATCCAGCGTGCCAATCACTGCCGCGAGCGAGCTGAACGAACGCGACTACGGTGACTACACCGGCAAAAACAAGTGGGAAATCAAAGAACTTTTAGGCGAAGAAGCCTTCAACAAGCTACGTCGTGGCTGGAACGAACCGGTTCCTGGAGGCGAAACACTCAAAGACGTCTACGAACGTGCGGTGCCATTTTATCATCAAACAATTTTGCCAGAACTTTGCCAGGGCAAAAATGTATTGATTGTAGCACACGGCAACACGATTCGTGCATTGATTAAATATATGAAATCACTCAGCGACGAAGACGTCACGCAGGTTGAGATGTCATTTGGCGAGATACTTATTTACGACATCGCACCAAGCGGTCTTTGCACCAGCGACATGATCGCTAAAATCGACACGACGCCACCAAAGGCATAGTATCTGATCGGCCGGCTTTTATTTGTCGATATTTTCTAAAAACTTTTGCTTCTGTTTTGGATTTCTCAGTTGGATTAAGGTTGCCGAAACAGTCGGCCTAAGAAACATCTCTTCGTACCTAGTCTTTTGTTTTTTCCAATTTTGCAACATCCATAAAATAATCGAATCTTTGGTAAAAAGAGCAGAAAGCCGTTCACGATTACCATTCCATAGTTCTGTACGTCGAACACTACGTCGTAAAGTCCGGCGTAGCAACTGCCAAAAAACGCGCTTAAAAGAATAGTTGCACCACACAATCGTATCGGCTCGTGGCCAAATCTCCTGACCTATCCTCGAATAATAATTGCCGCATAAAATCCAAGAATCATTTTTTGTAGCAGCTCTTACACTGGCCAAAAAATCCTCAGGACTAGCAGGCCGCCAGTTAGCCTGGTGATACAAACTGTCGAGTTCAACATGAGGAATATCCAGCTTCGCCGCTAACTCTCGTGCAAGTGTCGTTTTACCCGCACCAGACGAACCAATTACAATGATTCGCTTCATTGACGTAGTGTCAGCCTATAGTGTTTTTGATAGCCGCCGGCATATTGCAGCAGAGCGTAAATAAACAGTGCCACGCCAAGCATTTCGAGCAATTCTTCAACTCCTACAATCATCACATACAGCTGCCACGACATAGAGGCTTGCGAAATAACAAATCCGCCAATCATCTCCATGCCAAGCGCACCAGCCAAAAACATTGCCAGTGCTGCCGCAAAAAACACGCGAGTCCGGCGCGGTAACCGCATAAAAAATCGCACAAAAAATAACCCAACGCCCACAAAAAGCAAACCATACACAATCACCCAGGCATAATACAGCGGCCCGCTGCTAATATTGAGTAGATCGCGCATTGGCGTGATCAAAAGTTCGTGAATAGACGCACCTTCATCGATACTGATAAACAGCATTATTCCCGCAAGTACATACCAGTATTTTTTATCTTTCGCCGCCGCTTTTGCAATCACAAAAACCAACGCCGCGGCCACCAGCAGCAAACTTTGCGCGTACCATGTAGGAATGCTAGCCTCAGCATCAACATTCAAAACTTTCAGCGGGTCGGCTGCCAATATATCCAGATTCGTCTGCATAAGCGCGACAACCATAAAAACAACAAAAAACGCTCCAGCAAAAGAGCTCAAAAAAATCAGCACTATTTTTGGTGAGATCGTCATTAACTATAGGTAGTATAGCATAATACTCTTCCTTTAAGTCGCTGTTAATGTTACAATGGAGTGATGTCCAAAACTCTTACAAAAACACGAACATTCTACCACTTGCTGACAAACACACTTTTTAGTTCTGTCATCAACTTTACTGTTTGGTTTGCGATTACCTTCTACGCGTACATTCAAACCCAGTCGGTATTTGTGACCGGTATGATCGCCGGTATCTATTTGGTGGCCACCATGCTTACCGGCATTTGGTTTGGCAGCCTAGTTGACCACCACAAAAAACGCACCATGATGATCGCGTCAAATATTGTGTCGATTGTATTTTATGCTGCCGCTCTCGCGGTGTATCTTTTCACGCCGCACGAACTCTTTCAAGATCCATTTCATCCACTCCTTTGGCTTCTAGTCGTCCTGCTTCTATTTGGTGTTATCGCCAGCAATATCCGCACGATTGTCCTCCCTACGCTCGTTACAATTCTTGTTCCCGCAAGCCGACGCGACAAAGCGAACGGCCTTGTTGGAACAGTGTCGGGCGTATCGTTCCTCGTGACATCCGTCATTAGTGGTCTTTTGGTTGCTGCAGGCGGCATGCTGTATGTACTACTTATCGCACTAGCAATTCTCATCGCCTCGATTGTTCACCTTCTCTTTATTGAAATTCCCGAACATGGCATTGCACATCTGGAAGGCGAAGCCGCACCGAAAAAAGTCGATCTCAAGGGTACGTTCGCTGTCGTTGTTGCTATTCCAGGTCTTATGGCGCTGATTCTCTTTTCTACCTTCAACAATTTCCTCGGCGGCGTCTTTATGGCACTTATGGATGCCTACGGACTTTCGATGATGTCGGTCGAAGCGTGGGGACTTTTGTGGGGAGCTCTCAGTACGGGCTTTATTATCGGGGGGTTAATTGTCGCCAAGAAAGGTTTGGGCAAAAACCCTATTCGTTCATTGCTTCTCGTCAACATCATTATGTGGATCATTTGTATCCTCTTTCCACTACATGGTTCGATCATTCCGCTGGCGCTCGGTATGCTTGGCTACATGATTTTAGTCCCCTACGTTGAAGCGTCTGAACAAACTGTCTTGCAGCGAGTTGTACCATATGAACGCCAGGGTCGTGTGTTCGGATTTGCGCAGAGCGTGGAACAAGCCGCTTCGCCACTTACGGCATTCTTCATTGGTCCACTTACTCAATTTATTTTCATTCCGCTCATGACCACTGGTTTCGGTGCACAGGCAATTGGCAGCTGGTTTGGCACGGGAGCCGCACGTGGTATTGCAATCGTGTTCATTATTACCGGTATTATCGGACTTATTGCAACTATTCTTGCTTTCAAAACCAAATACTACCACCAACTTTCAAAACAATATCTTTCAGCACCAGCCGTTCCAACAGAACCACAGGACATTACCAAAGCCCGCGACAGCGGACTGGTTGGGTAATGACAATTAGCTAACCGTATTATATAAAGCGACCCACTGCTCAAGTGTGAGCTGCGACGGCCGAAGTTCCGCAGAGAAAGGTTTGTTAAGGCGAGTAAAATATTTTTGATCGTTAAAACAGCGTGTCACGAGATCGCGATACCGAGTGCGATTCGTACTAGGAATAAGCGTATGCTCGCGAGGCTTCACCTCAAGTAACACCGTATCAACCGCGGGTGGTGGTGTGAAATCAATCTTTCGCAGTGTTTTGCGAATTCGCACCGTGAACCATGGCCCAATTTCAGCCGAAAGTTGGCTCGTAAAATGATCGTCACCCGGAACGAGCTTGCGTGCAAACTGTTTTTGGGCAATCAAATACATGCTTTTTGGCGGATATTCCGTCTCGGTAAACTTGCGCACGATTGTCGCACTCAAATGAAACGGAATGTTGGCAAAAATTTTGTATGTCTCGCTTGGCGGCGTTAGCTTCACAATATCTTTCGCAACTATCTTCACGTTTTCTAACCTGCCAACATTTTGCCGAAGTTTAGCTAGCGCCTGTGGTTCAATCTCTACCGCAACCACCTGTCGACATCTCCGAGCAAGCACGCTCGTAATCACACCGCTTCCTGCTCCCAAATCATATACCGTATCATTTTTGCGCACATTCGAATGGCCAATAAGCTCGGCAACAAGCCTCGGACCACGAAGAAAATGCTGAGAATAGGTATGATGACGCGCCATATTACTTTCTATTATACCTCTTTAGTCTTTTTTCACATGGCCCTTTACCTAATAGCCCGTTCTTATATAATAGAAACGTAAGCTTAATTGGAGCTCAACCATATGAACGAAAAATCAGCGTGGCAAAAAATTAAAATCCCAGTTTTGATAGGGGGCGGCATTATTGTTGTTGCGCTCATCATCTGGCTCATTGTCGCCATGACAAGCGGTGGCGGCCTTGGTGGCGTAAACAATACAACATCACATGGCAGCGAAGGTAGTATAGCCAATAAAACGGTTTCTGTTGCTAATATTGAGCGCTTACCTATGAGCGACGCGCGCTGTGACGATGTAATTATGCTCCTTTCCAACAAAGAAGGTAAAGATTGTATTATTGCCAACGTGACTATTACCAACAATGCCGACGAACCGTATGAATTCAACCCCCTCTTCCTTCAAACGGTTGACCCTCAACAGGACGGCGAACCTCAAGCATTGCCACCATACCGTGACGAAAGCACTATGATGGCCCGTACAACAATCGAACCAGGCGAAAGCTTTGAGTATAAACTCTATGTTGTTGCCGAAACCGGCCAAGAACTCGACTTGTCCTTTGCACCAGACGAAGAAGCCGTCCTCAACCAAGGTGACACATTATTACTTGACCTCACATAAACTAAGGAGTGATTATTATGAACTTAAACAAACAGGCGGGCTTTGGGCCAATCCTACTAATTATCATTATCGTCGCAGTCCTTGCGCTTGGCGCGACACTCTGGTGGGTATTCACACAGAACAACAATAGTTCAGAAGATACCAAAGAAGAAGAGGCTGTCGTCATAGAAGGTACAATGTTCGACGCAATTGAGCAGGGAGAACCTCTCGAATGTGACTGGAAACTCAACTACGACGGCGAGGCGTTTCTCACCGAAGGCAAATTCTACACCGACGGAACAAATGGCCGCTCTGAAACAACCTACGAATACGAAGGCCAGACATATCAGGCACTAGCCCTCATCAACGAAGATCGCACATATCACTGGTCGCCTGGTCGCGGTGGGAATGTCCAAGGTATTTCAGATGTTCGCGCAAAATACGAAGCACGCGAACCCAAGTACGATCTCTTAGCTACGAGCATCGACGTCGACCTTAACGCTGCCTATACTTTCACTTGTCAGTCTTGGACGATTGACGAATCGATCTTTGTGCCACCTGCCGACTTGCAGTTCCTTATCTTAGAGTAGCTTAGCCAGCCACGCAAAATTCTATTGGGCCTGTTGAACGGGTAACCTTTTACCACATATCACCTTATTCCTGCATTACGGCTCAAGCGCCGGTTTTGACTCGACTCCAGAAATTGACAAAAAAGCTTTTCGGTCTTTCGTTAGACTAGACTGCAGCATCGTGAAGCCAGCTTTCTCAAAATCTGAAATAGTCTCGAGCGTCGTCTGATGCCACACACGCAACAAGAGAATAGTATCACCTTTTTCCAAAGCTACACTTCGCTGTAGATCTTCAAAATTAAAGTCAATAGTGATTGCGGTCTTTAGCTTAATGCGAACGTAACGCATTCGTTTAATGAAATCGAATCCCATTTCAACATCATAGAAGGACTCGTCTATATTCAGTAAATCTAGGATATATTGATGATTCGGAGAGAGTGTAGTTTTCACACCTGAAGTCGGACTAAAATCAAAATAGCCTCGAGAAGCGTCTGTATCTGGCTTGGCACTGTAGACCAACAGGTCACGATTACCCATGCTGCTATGCGCCACTTTTAATACATCTTGAGGTGATCTAAGGTTGGCCGGAGTTAGACCAAGAAGTAGAACTAGATTGATTGTGTCGTCAGCATCTTTACGAAGCATATCATCAACGAGTAGATCGTCAAATTTCTCATGCGACATGTCACGTACATACCCCTCGAACTTAACTTTATCACCATACCACATACTGATGTTCTTTTTTGCGATAGCCAGCATCGACGGACTGATGTCTATAGCGATATAACGATGTAGTATATTACGACTAATCAATTGCCCCAAGAGCTCCTTTATCGGATAGGCATTCCCGACCCCGAGATCGATAACGTTTATCTTCTCACTGTCCGCCAGTAATCGCTCAATTGCATCCATATTAGTATGAAGCAATTCCACAGTTCCATTTAGGATATTTGTTGATTCCTCTTTTGCCAATCGCCGCAACCAATTATCCCAATTCCTTGCACCATCCTGCATGTAGTTGTACTGACGAGGGATTTCACCGTGAACCTTGAGATTCGTAATAATGTCTAAAATTTGTCGACGGCTGTAAATATCGTAGAATTCTTTGCTCGGCTTAACAACTTTATGATGAAGCGTGTTTCGATACTTTTTGCCTTTTTCGGCCAATTGCGTGAGCAAAATAGTATTCTCGGGCGTGTTAGCAATATACGTGCGGTTCTTGGTTCGGTAAAGATTTAGAGCAACCTTCCCTTGCTTTGCGGCATCTATCCAATTATGAACGGTTTTGAGTGAAACGTGGTATTGGTCGGTCAGTTCGGAGTGTTTGAAGTATTGCATGGAGATAACTCTTAATTTTAGTATTGTATGTTACATTTAAAACATGTAACATTGATATTAAGCATAACGCTTACGTATACAGCCAGAGAGAATTACCACCTCAAGCCGTATCAGTAATTTTATACGCCTGAAAGATCATTGCAATCTTGAGATAAGCATAAACGGTATACATATATTATACATTTATATTATCTCAAACTTTGCATATATTAGCCAGGCGGAAAGGGTGATCAACTATGACGAAACTATCAGAAAGCGATTCCTCAAGTCCGGAAGCATCTGACCTATTAAAAAAATACGCAGGCAAAGGCCACGGCCAACTCGTTGGCGAGATTGAGGTACGACCCAACGAGCAAACTCACATGTCTTTAGGGACGTTCCAGGAAGATCAGCATCCAAAGGGATTCACAATTGAACCGCTTCCCGCCCCGCCAGAAGACGATGCAATTGTTGCGCGTATTGTGCGCTTAAATCAAGCCAGTGCAGCATACGAACTCGTGCTACATGTGGCTAATTACAGCAATTCAACGATTGATGTAGAGATTAGAGAATTGGCGTAACGAACAATTACGACTGCAATATTTTACGTTCACGGCTCATCGTGCTACGCTAAAAGCACAAGTAATTAGGGGGCTACAATGAACGAAGACAAAGATCAACAAACCACCGAAGTACGAGAAACGAATGAGCGCAGAGGCAGCACCAATGTCCAGCGCCAAAGCGTCACAACGACAACATCGGCCAACGCAAAAGCGGTTGCCCGAAATATCATTTATTACCTCGCAGGGATTATTATAGCGCTACTTGCCCTGCGCATTGCACTATTGCTATTAGCAGCCAATCAAGGAACTGCGTTTGTAGACTTTATCTACGCAGTCAGTGGCTTTTTTGCATGGCCGTTTTATGGCATTTTTAGCTATCAGCCAACATATGGCCAATCGGTATTCGAAATAAGTAGCGTTGTTGCTATTGTCGTATACGCACTTTTGGCATGGGGAATCGCGAGTCTTTTTACGCTTACCCGGTCAAATCCCGAGGAGTAACCGTGATAAAATCAGAACATGACTCAACCTATTCGAGAAACAGCGCGAGGTGTTATTTTGCGTGGCAACAATCTTTTGCTACTTCGCCGTACCCGGCAAAATAGTAAAGGCAAAATTGATGATTGGCTTTCGATTCCCGGCGGCGGCCTCGACCCCGGTGAAACTCCCGAGCAAGCCGTCGTGCGCGAACTTCAAGAAGAATTAGGGATCACCGTAAAAATAGATAGTTTTTTAGCCAAACAAGATGTTCCCACAGATGAGTCACGGCACTATTATTTTCTCTGTTCAATTCTTGAGGGCGAGCCTCGTATTCAGGAACAAAGTGAAGAATACGAGCGAATGCAGGGTGAAATTCCGAACACCTATGCTATCGAGTGGACAAATGCAGCCGACCCTAAACTACCGAACGAATTATTTTGGGCATACGCAAGAGCTTATAGCGAGTTTGAGCCGTTCCTCCACTCCGGACTCAACAAACCGCTCAGCCTCCTTACCGCCGATACCGCAGCAGCACATGAAACTACAACCTTCTAACCGCTTGCCTACTCAATCATTACAAGAGCTATCGATGGAAAATTGAAAAACTAGTCCGAATATTGTAAAATATTACTACTTCGTTGAGCTTTACAACTCCGAGGTACATTAACAAGCTCTCTGTTGCTATTTGCAACGTCAACCAACTATCCAAGGAACGGGTGGCTTATGGCTATCGTTATCAATACCAAAGACGCAGTGCAGATCGGCGGTGACATATACTGCAAAACCCCCAGGGCGGTGCAGGAGGTGCTCAGCGATCTTCGCAAAATCGACTACGTCAAAGTTACGCAGCCAGACCATGCAGACAAATGGCCCTCCTGGCATGCCAAGCTCGACATCGTTCGTCAGGGCAAATGCAATAGTTGCCATAGTTTCATCAGCACCACAGATATCGATTCCCACGGACACACATGCGAAGTATGTGGAGAAGTTACGTACCTCCGAATCCCCGAGGGATCAACCGTCTGTTTCTTCTTTGGCCTTGACGAGCCGGTAGGATACGGGCCCAAACTGTCGATGAAAGTTATTCGCTGGGATCACGAAGAAGGTTGGCTCTACCTAGAACCAGAACTCTTGGAATCCCGCGAACGCAGTGTCGTTCACGGCAAGCAGGGCGAACAGTATCTCAACAAATATTCTAGCTACTGGGAACTTGTCGAGATTAACGGCACCGAGGCACTCAAAGTGCGGCTCACAAACGACAACAATCACGACTATCGTCGCGATATTGGTCCATCTCGCCTCGAGTCCTACAAGAACTACAAGATCGTCAAGGTCTGGAAAGGTACCGAGCACGACTGGCCGCCACTCCGTGAATCGGTCACCGTCTACGAAGCGTGGCGCTGGGCTCCACTGGAGCAAACTCCGACGCTTTATGAGGAGGTCATACGTTCGGTACATATGGTCTCGCGCGTGGAGTATTACACACCAGACCAACCGATATGGCAACCGGGCCACTACAAGGAAATGGGTACTTTCATTCGTCACTTCACCACACTCGATGCCAACAAGTGGGATCAACTCTCCTCTAGTTTCCCGCTCGATGGCCCAGGTGGTGTTGAAGCTGTGAAGGCGTTCTGCAACTGCGAATCAAACAAGCAAAACTAACAGCTGCCAGAGAGCTCCAGGAGGTTAATATTAATCGTTCCACGATTTCTCACCTCCTGGCAGTTCCTAAGGTAATCATGCGTGGTTATTTTAGGAACTGACACAACTATCTGATCGCCAAATAGCCTTCACCTTCCATTTGTTCGCGAAGGTCTTGCACTTGCGGCTCAAGGCGATCGGTTGAATCAACACCTAATCACCTTTATAGCTCCTACGCCAGTATGCTATGTTGATATCGAATCAGTTCCTAGTGAGTAAGGTGTATCAGATGATACAAGCAGTAACGTTTACGATCACGCCGGAATTCCTGGGTGTGGGCGCGGTAATGATCGTGTGCGGTGTCCTGGCTGGTTTGGTGGTTTATTCCATTGCCGGTGCAGTGATTTTTGCGGGCATCGACAACGGTAATAAATTCTGCGAAGTATTGGCAGCGCTTCACATTCCGCTCACGATTATAGCAGTCGCTGGTGGTGCATACTTGGGCTACCAACTCATGAGCTAGAATTGGTATACAATTAAACCCCCAACTGTGTGTTGGGGGCATTTTATATAAAATAACAACTAAGGGGACTGCCGGTGGCGAAGGCTGCGGTTAAATAACCATATACACTTCGCCAACCGGCCGCTCCTTAACACATACCTGTTAGGCGATGGCGTCCGCCGGGGGCTTCGACCAGCAGTCGTCCGGGTGCAGGTAGAGCACCGTGGTCGACGTGGTTCCGTCCACGACAGCCAGCACAAAGTGCCGGTCGACAGTGAACGGCCGAGGAGCCATACCTCGAGTAACAACACCAGCGAAGGCAGCCTCCAGCTTGGCACCCAGTTCGTTCATCTGGAATCGCACATGCTGGCGACAGGAAGCGAGAGTACTCGAATTACCGTCGGGCGTGTCGATACCCAGATCATTGAGCCAGTCCACCTCGGCGACCTGATCGAAATCGATCATCGGGAGGATAACACCAGCCTGGTTGTGCCCGCGGTAGGCGTGAGCACCCAGCATCCGACGCGCTAGCTGGAGAAGATGGGCGCCGTCGCGCGGTCCCTCCTCGTTCTCCGGCAGCATCGCCAGATAGACGGTTTCGTTCCCCTGGGTGGTGATCCTGATGCGCTCAGTGAACAGATCGTCACCGGCGATCACTTCAAGCTGGGCCGTGTCGACCGACAGCTTGAAGCCGGGGTACTGCTGGCGTTCGCCACCGACCTCACGGCAAATAGTGGTCAGCGTACCAGCCGTCGTCCATCGCATGGTCTTCTTGACGATCGAGCAGATGCCCATGTCGCTCGGGCTAAATCTCGTGAACAGCGGCTCAAAGCCATTGCTGACCAGGAAGTTGTTGAGAATCTGCCAGTCGTGGCTGGCCATCGAGGTCAGATCGCGAAGCTGCGGAATCTCCGCGTAATGCTTCGCAATCCAGTCGATGAACTCCTCCTGACCAAAGTTGCGGCCAGTGAGGCGCAGACTCTCGAGCGAGCCAAAGCCAGAAACGCGAGCGAACTCCAGGAGCGCGCGGGCGGCCGGGCCGTTGGTGAAGGCAAGGCTGCCAGTGAGCTGCGGGAGCTCGGTCTTGTTCTGGACACCACTGTTGGTGTCGGCGGCGAGGTCGCGGCGTACGTCAGACATAGAAAAACCCTTTCGCTTCGCTAACAGTCAGTTACTGGTAGCTAGTCATCTACCTTCAAAAGTTAGAAAAATAGCTACCAGTAAAACAGGTTTGTTTTGTTAAGGAACTTTTATATTTTATCATAAATATATGAAAAAGCAATATGTTTATTGACTTGTTTATACCTATGTTGTATAATTAAAATTAGGTCATTCGACCATCTCAACGTACCTCAATGAATGGAGATTCTCATGGGAACAGGACTCGTCTCCGGCATCAACTGGAGCGTCGAAGGCGGAGTTTTCTCTTTCTTCGGCCAGCGTGGCTATGTCGACGGCAAGAAGTGGACGGTACCCTCGGGTTTCGGCGCGCTGCTTGTAGAGGTTGATCCCGACCCGATCGGCGACTACATCTGCGCGATCATCGCGCAGGATGAGCAAGACGGCAACGCAGACAAGATCGCCTACATCGGTGTTCAGCCCTTCGCTGGCCTTCTCCTGGCTCTCGAAGGTGTCCTCACCCTCGATACACTGTGCAAGGCCGAGGAGACACCGGATCGCATCATCTGCACTATCGTTCTTAACGACGTCGAGCGCACGCTCATCGTTCTCAAGAACGCCAGCACCCCCATGGCAACCTACGACTCAAACAACGAGATCGTCTGAAGTACGGCCCCCGCCGCAAGGCGGGGGCACCCTCACAAAGCTAACTGCCACATGGCGGTTTTTTGATTTTTTTATTTTGTTTGTCCACAAGGGACTACAACTCAAGTGTCGGAAAATCCCTATTTTATTTCTTTTCAGTACACACAAGAACGGGTATGAAAAATAAATTCACTCAATTCGTAAAGAGCAAAATTATTTTACAAACATAGGAGAATATAGAGCCCACATCAACCGTTAATTCACACGACAAAGAAAAAGCTCCAAGTCAGATGATTTGGAGCTTTTTCTATGGCTGGAGAGAGGTTCGCTAGTTCGAACATTTCACGAAAATATGACCGAAGAAGATATTGAAGAGATTAAATTGCTTTTGAATGGTGGGTGGCTATTAGATGTAACTTAGAAGCTAGTGCCATAGTAGAAAGCCGAGAAAACAGTGATAGCCAGGATACTAACAACAAATGCAACTAGATGAATAGCTGTAAGTGTTGAAATTGAGTCTTCATTTATCAACTCGCCCTTAATAAGCTGAACTGTACGTATCACAAGAAAAACGTAACCAACGGCAAGAAGAACGGTAATACCGATTCCAACTACTCCAAAACTGAAAGCCACTATACCAATCAATATAAGCGCGCCCAGCTGAGTGATAAGGCTCACTACCCATGCGCCAGGCCGTAGCGGAACTCTGTTCTTATTTGTTTGTGTTCTGCCATTTTTAGTCATAAATAGATCCTTTTATATACATAATAGCATAAGAGAGTCCCTGCGCCGCGTTTTTGCTGCGACGCAGGGTGGCCTCTCGTTACTGAAGTGCCTAGTGTCAGCCCTTACTTACAGGACCTTAGTGAGCTCGATCGCATACGCGAATGCACCGAGCTGGTTCGGATGGAAGTTCTGATCGGTACTGCCCAGGTTGAACCACGTGAAATAGGGCGTGTCCGAACAGAATTCGTGACCGACAAACTCTGAGCCAGAGAGCGTCATATCGACGAAGTGAAGACGAGGGTGGTTCATGTCATCCACGACATCCTTGATCTTCTGATTCAGAGCTTCAAAGACCCCGATTGCCAACTCCCGGTTGCCCTGGGAGTTGAAGGGGTAGCTTGCAGCACAAAGGTCTTCGCCTTCTGACAGCATCGGCGGATAGCCAAGTACATAGACATCCGCATTGAAAGCTGCATCTAGCATTGCTTGATAAGCAATCTGAAGCTTCGGACCCAACTCGTTGTCGATCTTGCCATGTGCGGTTGCCGCCGCTTGACTACACGACAGAACACATCCTTGTACAAGGTCGGCAAAGCCAATGTCATTACCTCCAATACTGAGAGTAACGACCTCATACGTGTAACCCAACCAGTCACTCTGCGGACCTTCACCCGCGTTGCCACCCGTCCAGTCGTTCGTGATATGGTCGGTTGTTGCTCCCGCACACGCCACGAATCGGTCGACCCAAAGTGGCGAGTTGGGATCGAGCCCGTGAATCCGTGCGTAAGAGCCGTAGCTCCGAAGACACGTGTTACCTCCCGATACATTCGTACCTGGCAAATACGGTGAAATACCTTGGCCAGACGCGAACGAATCACCCGCAACCACAGTCTTCAGTGGCAACGGTTGATTTTCTCCTGTACCAGCACCCATTACAGCACCGCGAGGGTAGTCCATACCGACTGTCGGCGCAGTGATCGGGAAGAGTCTTGGCGTCGGATCGCACAGCGTGACGTTCGGGCTTCTGCATTCCGCCCTCAAGTATACGATACCATCCGTCACCCAAGTTGCTGGGTAGTAATACCCGTAAGGTGATGGACCATACACGTCACCACGCAGCTCTTCGGAGAGCGTAATGGTTCCCGTGTTGAGATCTGCCACCTCTACCGCTACCTTCTGAAACCTGGTGACTTGACCATTCACTTCGACGTCGTCGACCAGGTAGTACACCAATACCACATTGCCATTGACATCTGGGATCACAGAAAAGATATTGTTTGGCAAGCTAGTGGAATTGTCCGGTTGACGAACGTAGCGCACCCCATCCCTCTCGCCGTCTGGGTCGAGAAAAATGATCTGATTGGCCTTGGTTGCGTTCACGTACGGAGCGTCAGCTGACGGTACCTGGTCAACCGTAGGTCCTGAATAGGTAACTACCGCACCACCGTCTGGCGTAGGATAGATGCTACCCCACGCGTTCTGGTCAGGGAGTTCGTAAGACCACGACACCGTCCCCCATCGCGCTGAGAGCTTTCGCACCTCCATTTTGTTGTTCTGATTCAGCGCGAAGTAAAACGCATCCCCCTCAGCGTTGAGATACGGGAACTTGTTGTTCAGCTCCGGAGGTGTGTGCAGCTTCTTCCCAGCATAGCTGTAGTAGGTGTACTCGCCTCCCTTTGCTACAAGGAGTCCCTCTTCATACGCCCACAGCCGCCAAGAATCGCTACACGATCCGGGGATCGTAAAGTTGTCGACAATGACTGGTTCAGTGAGAGGAGGTGTGGCATTAGGTTCGATCCCCCAAATTCGCACCTGACCGTCTTCCGAAGCGACCGTGTAGATGCGGCCGTTTCCACCTACGACAACCTTCAGATTGTTGTAGTAGTTAGTACCGCAATTAAGATCTTTCGACCACTTGAGGCCAGTCTGGCTGTTAGCCACCAGGATGTCGCTGTTAGGCAGAACACCGTAGACATCTCCTTGGGAGTCCACAAGTGGTTCGTGCACACAGTTGTCCATCCCCTCTACCTGTGGTGACCGAGAGATTTGTCGAATGACATTCCCTTGATTGTCGTAGGTTTGCAGCTCGTCCGTGCCCCAAGGGTCACAACCCGCGGTGAGTTCGCCGTTCGGTGCGGTGATCGGAAAGCGCAAGTATTCCGATAGAGGTCCCCACGTTAGTGGCGGCACGACCTCAGTCGCAGCGGCGTTTCCGCTCGTCACGACCATTGTCGCCAGGAGTAGCGTGACCACTACCCCTAGTCGTGTGATTACTTTCATGATGTGTCCGTTTCGCTCGAGTTTTTAATGAACAGGCACTTCGTTATATTCGATTGGCCATCTTAATCATACTTAATGTCTGTAGTGGTTTACAATATGCAAAAACTTACTACCTCTATAAAGATCACTCTCTCTGATAGACCATGATCACACGACAAATGAGCGCAGAGGCTTCAAATGTTTTCAACAGATGTAATTTGACAGAATAGAGAAAACACGCCAAAGATGCATGTTTTCTACCTCTGCAAATAATCTAAAGGCAAAGGGATTTGTCCAAACTTTGTCGAAGATTAGTTTCCGAAGTATTACCCATCAGTCAAGCGGGGCGGTTTAATGACGTGTACAATTTTCGATTGAGCTAAGTATTCAACACTGTCATCATTATGGATGACAATTGGAGGAAAATCGTCTGTTGACTCAGATATGAGAGCAATCTGTTCGTTGGCGTTATCAATAATGAGTTTTTTAAGATTTGCCTTGCCATCGATCAGTGAAACGACATAGTCATTAGATTTTGGAATATAGGTTGAGCCGTCGGCAATAATATAATCACCATCTTCAGCAGCGTGCTTATTTGGGCCAATTTTTGCTAAATTCATCGAGCGTCCTACGACACGCAGAGCGTATAGCGTGCTACGAGCAATCGATTTTGGCAGTAGTGCGTCTGAGATGCGGAGATATCCAGTAACACTACCTTCCGCGTAAATTGATGCTGGGCCTGCATTTGCAGCCCCTAGTACAGGAATCCTCAATAGCGTAGATGCTACACCAAGGTTTTCGCTTGTTACAGCTTTCGGGTTTTCGACACGCATAAGAAGACCTTTTTTGAAGAGTTGGTCTCGGTGGTGTTTCACTTTCTGAAGATGGTCAACATTGAGTCTCCGAGCGAGTTCGGAAAGCTTCATTTCCATTACGTTGTTGTCTTCAGCGAGCTTCAGCAGCCCTTCTTGAATAACATGCATTGTCTTTATAATACACTTGACCACCTCCCTTTACAAGTTATTTTTATTGATATTTTTGATAAAGTGCTTGATTTTTAGAAAACAGCTCATTATAGTAAGAGGTGAACTCAACCAAAAACAAAAAGACCGGTGGGTGGTCATATGAGGAGGGCGCGTTCACCTAATTTAATGACCGAAAGGGGGGTCTACCATGACAAAAAAGCCAAATATACATACAACTCATAATAATCAAGACAACAAGTGGCGGAATATTAGTGAAGGCGCGTCGCGTGCAATCAAACTGTACGGCACTAAGACCGAGGCGCAGGCTGACGGGCGCGAAATTGCTCGAGAACGTGGTGTGGAGCACCTGATTCATAACGAAAATGGCCAGATCGCACAACGTAACAGCTACGGCCATGACCCACGAAAGATACAAGGATAATGGCCGGCCTTAACGTAGATGGACTGTACACCTTCAATGGTCCGTTTCAGCACACGAGTTATCTTCTAAAACAGTCCGGCGTTTACTTAATTAGTGTTTTTGACGGTACACGACATGTTGTCCTTGATATTGGTGAGTCTCACGACATTCATGCCCGCATAAGTAACCATGATCGTGCCGATCAGTGGCAGCTGCATGCAGGAGGACTTCCTCTTCATGTATCAACCTATTACTGCGACGAACCGACTCGTATGTCTATGGAGCGCCAACTGCGAGCGCGCTTCAACCCAGTCTGTGGAGTGCGCTAAGATGATTGATAGAAAACGCATTTGTAAACTTAACCCGTAGCGTGCTGCGAAATGAAATAAAGTAGACACAGAGTCTACTTTATTTCATGGCTGGGGATGAGGGATTCGAACCCCCGATCATGGGACCAGAACCCACTGCCTTACCGCTTGGCTAATCCCCATTGGATAGGTAAATTATACCACCAATGGGGACGAGGCTCAAGAGGTAAAACGTTACGCTTCAGTTTTCTTTTGCTTTGCGGGTACTTTTTTGCGCTCGGCCGCGCCATTAAAGTAACTGCGAATTTCGTAAAGGAAGTACGCAAGTACTGCCGCAAATAGCACGCCCCATACGAGTGAAAAGAAGTTGAAGTTAAACAAGAAGGTTAATACATCTGCCGCAACACTCACAAGAATCATAAGAAACAACAGCATCCAGCCCTTTTTGTTCAGCATTTTCAGTGGTGATACGGCCATTGAGCCCAGCACAATCAGTGCGATCGAGAACAGCATCGTAATCGTTACGATAACAAAGGCAATTCCGCCAATTGCGGTTCCTACTGGCCCAAAAACGCTTAAAACCGTCCCGGCAAACAGCGTCGCCATAAGCATACCCACCACGCCCATTGCGGTAAGAATTACCCATACAAGCACAATCCACCACACATTCTCGGCCAACCATTTTTGCCCGCGCTGCGGCAAGTGTGGCATGTTTTTATACCATGACGCAACAAGGCTTTCTAGCTTGCGTATGTTTTCCATCTGTTTCTCCTTTTTGGTTATCAATTTGTTTTTATGATACGCCATGTAGCAGCGTGTCGCAACTACTTCTTGTGTGTGAATGGCCACGATCCCCAGGCGGCCCATGCGGCCAAAATACCGAGCGCTACGCAAAAGCATACGCTCCACCACCCCGTTGGCAGCGTAACCGTAGCCCCCAAAAGCCCGCTATTACCGACATTTGCGATATTGCCAAAAATTGAAACAACTAACCAAAATGTAATCGCCAGCCAACCGCACACCATACTTACCACTCGCATTGCCCTACTTAGGCTCAAGCCAAGTAAAAACGGCAAAGCCAGCACTTCAAGCGCAACAATTACTCCTGCGTATATCACCGCCAAAGTTTCGCCCGGCAGATGAAAAGCGGCCAATACACCCGGAAAATCTTCAAAGGTAAATAGCTGCCCCACGGCCATAACCACAAAAAAACCGGCAAGCAACAACCCAGCCAGCCACGCGTTGCGTGTTTTTGGCACAGGTGCCGGAATTGCCTTAGAGAAAAAGCTCATGCTGCCAGTATACCGCTTTGCCAGAGATAAAGAAAGTGTTGTTATTTTAGCATTTCGCTTGTGTTTTAGGCGTTGCTAGCGTATTGTAAAAGATAGCGAAAGTTACAAAAACAAACACCAACTCCAAAAAAGTTGTGACTGATCGCTCTACGATATCCACCACAACAAAAACACCTCCTTTTACGGGAGGTGTTTTGCTTATTCTGCCTTGAGACTATGATCCTGACGCCACTTGGCAATCTGGCCGTGATGCCCACTCAGCAGTACATCGGGCACTTTCATACCTCGAAATTCTTCGGGCCGCGTATACTGCGGAAACTCTAATGTTTCACCATCGCTAAAGCTTTCTATCTCGGCGCTAGTTTCGCCGCCCAGTACGCCCGGCAGTAGCCGTACAATGCTATCAATGATGGTCATTGCCGGAAGTTCACCTCCAGTGAGTACGTAGTCGCCCACGCTCACCTGTTCATCTACGAGCGTTAAAATTCGCTCGTCGTAACCTTCGTAGCGGCCGCAAATAAAAATCAAGCCGTGTTCAGCATCAGCCGATTCTTGGGCAAATGCCTGCTTCCATCGCTTGCCCCGAGGAGTCATTAAAAGCACTTTCGCGCTCGGATCGTTCCCTTTTGCCGCTTCTACCGCCGCAAATAACGGTTCGGGCTTGAGCAACATGCCATCACCTCCACCATAAGGCGTATCGTCGACCTGCTTACGCGGGCCAATACCGAAGTCGCGAAGATTAATTAGCGAGAATTCCACCGCTTTGACATCCTGCGCTTTCCATAGCATTGAAGTATTCAACACGCCGTCGAACATTTCAGGGAAAAGAGTAACTACTTGGATTTTCTTCATCTGTTAACAGCTTAGCGCATATTGACTTTTTTGTCCATATGTGATATTATTAATTATCAAGTGGTCTCTTGGCCATAGCACATTCCACCCATGG